>JGI24540J26637_10000209_pt1 | contig 23447 bp, 21 predicted proteins | sample NorSeaMetagenome_FD_26637 | JGI IMG/M metagenome (IMG submission 26637)
AATTTACTGACAGATTTAATCATATTTCCAGGTCCACATATATAAAAGGAATCTGCATTTTTAAAATTAGAATTTGAATCAAATAATTTTTTTAAAGAAACCTCATCTAACCTACCATTAATAGTGCCTAAAATATTTTCTCTAGAATAAGCATTAAATATTGAAAATCTTTCTTTGTACTTTAATCCAAAATTCTTTAGCTCTTTAGAAAACATTGTTGATGATATTGACTTATTTCCATAAATTAATACGAAAGAGCTTTCAGGCTCGGATATAAGAACATTTCTAATCATTGATAATATTGGGGTAATACCACTGCCTGAACAAATACCAATATATTGATTAGTATTACTAGATTTGACTTTAAGAGCAAAACTTCCAATAGGAGGCATAATATTTAAAACATCTCCTTCTTTTAATTCTTTAACTAAATAAGAAGACATAAGACCATTTTCTACTAACTTAACTCCAATTTCAATTCCTTGACCTGGACAAGATGAAATAGAATAAGAACGTCTAATCTCTTTACCATTAATTTTATGGCTTATCGTAATATACTGTCCAGATATAAACTTGAAAGTATTAGGATTGCAAGCACTAATGTCAAATTTTACACAAACTGAATCATCAGTAAGATGAGTAATAGACTGAACAGGAATAGAATAAAATTTACTCATTATTATTTTTTTTGCAAATTTATAATTTTGAAACTTAAATTAATTTTAATTGAGATAAAATTAAATTGTAAACTAATATATTTTCAATAAATTTGAAAAAGTAAAAAACAATAAATATGAATGAAGCAATCTTCCAAAAAAAAATAGATGCTGAGCAAAAAATTGAGCCCAAAGATTGGATGCCAGATGGATATCGCAAACATTTAATTAGACAAATTTCTCAACANGCNCACTCAGAAATAATTGGCATGCAGCCTGAAGGAAATTGGATTTCTAGAGCTCCTTCATTAAGAGCAAAGATGATTTTACTTGCTAAGGTTCAAGATGANGCTGGTCATGGATTATATTTATATAGCGCATGTGAAACTCTTGGTATTTCNCGAGAAGAATTAAATGAGCAATTACACCAAGGTAAAGCAAAATACTCAAGTATATTTAATTACCCTACATTAACATGGGCTGATATGGGAGCAATTGGATGGTTAGTTGATGGAGCTGCTATTGTAAATCAAGTATCCTTACAAAAAACATCATATGGACCTTACTCAAGAGGAATGGTGAAAATATGTAAAGAAGAAAGCTTTCATCAAAGGCAAGGTTATGAGATTATGGCTGAAATGGCTAAAGGTACTTCAGAGCAAAAAGAAATGGCTCAAGATGCATTAAATAGGTTTTGGTGGCCATCAATTATGATGTTTGGACCTAACGATTCAGATTCTCCAAGAACAGGAAATGCAATGAAATGGAAAATTAAAAGAAAAACTAATGATGAACTTAGACAAGATTTCATTAACAAAACAGTTAGCCAAGCAGAATTAATTGGCCTTAAAATTCCTGATCCTGATTTAAAATGGAATGAAGAAAGAGGATCATATGATTTTGGGGAAATGGATTGGGATGAATTTTGGAGTGTTGTTGAAGGAAATGGCCCTTGTAATGAACAAAGATTAAATCATCATATAAAAGCTCATAAAAATGGAGCTTGGGTAAGAGAAGCAGCAAAAGCATATTCTCAAAAACATAATAATTAAATTATGAGCAAAGATANATCAACAGTATGGGAAGTATTTATTCAAAGTAAGAATGGTTTAGCCCATAAACATTTCGGCAATGTACACGCTGAAGATAAAGAAATGGCNCTTCAAAATGCTAGAGATTTATANACTAGAAGGAACGAAGGCTCATGTATTTGGGTTGTAAAATCTGAATACATTGTTTCTTCGGTACCAGAAGATGAAGATTCATTTTTTGATCCTTCAAATGACAAAGTTTACAGACATCCAACCTTTTATAAAATGCCTGATGGGTCAAAACATATTTAAATGCAAGATCTAGAAAAATATACACTTAGAATAGCTGATACATCATTAATTCTTGGACAAAGATTATCAGAGTGGTGTTCCAATGGCCCAACTCTCGAAGAAGATATAGCTCTTTCTAATATTTCGTTAGATCTTTTTGGACAAGCAAATGGATTACTGGAATATGTTTCAAAATTAAATGGTGTAAAAAGTGCAGATGAAATTGCATTTAAAAGAAATGAAAGACAATTTTATAATCTCCAAATATGCGAACAAGACAACGGTCATTTTGGTGATACTATAATAAGACAATTTCTGTGTGATTCGTACTTTAAGCTATTTTATTTATCTCTTGCTGATAGTAAAGACGAAACACTATCTGCTATAGCACATAAATCACTTAAAGAAGTAGAATATCATTTAAGACACTCCAGTAATTGGGTTATAAGATTAGGAGATGGAACAAAAGAAAGTAATGATAAAATTCAACAGTCATTAAATCAAATATGGAAATATACTGGTGAATTCTTTGAGATGGATGAACTAGACAATAAAATGCTAGAAAAAAAAATTGGAGTCGATAATATTAATCTTAAAGTGAAGTGGGATATAATTATTAATAAAACTTTAAATCAAGCTAAATTAGCTAGACCTGAAGATGGTTATATGATGAGTGGAAGTAAAAAAGGTCTTCACACTGAATTCCTTGGAAAATTACTTGCACAAATGCAATATCTACCAAGAGCATATCCGAATGCAAAGTGGTAAAATAGAAGAAATATGGACACTATTAGGTTCTGTTCCAGATCCTGAAATACCTGTAATATCTGTTGTTGAACTTGGCGTTATTAGAGATGTNAAATTTNTTGATAATGAATATATAATTTNAGTCACACCAACTTATTCAGGCTGTCCGGCTGTCAAAACATTTCAAGATGATATAAAAATTCAACTTAAAAAAAATAACATACCAAACTTTAAAATTGAAATTGTATATAAACCTGCCTGGACAACAGAATGGATGAGTAAAGCAACAAAAGATAAACTTATGAAGTACGGCATTTCTCCTCCTGAAAAATATGCACAATGCCCCCAATGCAGTTCAAGAAATATTGAATTAATAAGTGAGTTTGGAGCAACTGCATGTAAATCTCTGTACAAATGTTCTGATTGTTTAGAACCTTTCGAACATTTTAAATGTATATAATAAGAATATCATCCTCATTTATTATTTTTACTATATAATATACTTAAAAAATGATCCTATTTGAAATAAAAGACCAGGTTGCAATTATAACTCTTAATAGACCTGAAAAATACCATGCTTTTATTAGAGAAATGGCACTTGAGTTACAAAAAAAGCTTGATTTATGTAATTCAGATAATAATATTAGAGCTATAATTTTAACTTCTAGTGGTAAAGCTTTTTGTGCAGGACAAGACTTGGTTGAAGTTACTGAAGACAATGGACTTTATCTTACACAAATAGTTGAAGAACACTTCAATCCTATAATAAGAAAAATAAGATCAATCGAGAAGCCAATAATTGCTGCTGTTAATGGTGTAGCAGCCGGTGCTGGAGCATCAATTGCCTTAAGCTGTGATATTGTTGTAGCTAAAGAAAGTGCAGTCTTTGTTCAAGCATTTAGTAAAATAGGCTTAATTCCAGATAGTGGTGGAACATTTTTCTTACCAAGACTAATTGGAATGCAGAGAGCAACAGCTTTAATGATGACTGGGGATCCTATAACAGCAATAGATGCTCAAAATATTGGTATGATTTATAAAACTTTTAAAGATAATGAATTTGAAAAATTATCATTTAGTCTAGCACTGAAGCTTGCTAGAATGCCAACACAAGCTCTTGGATTAACAAAAAAACTTTTAAATAAATCACTAAATAATGATTTAGAAACACAACTTGAAGAAGAAAAAATCTATCAGAAATTAGCTGGAGAAACTAATGATTACAAAGAAGGAGTAGCTTCATTTTTAGAAAAAAGAAAACCAAAATTTAAAGGAAATTAAAATGAATATAGGGATTATTGGTTCTGGTACAATGGGGATAGGTATAGCACATGCTACAGCAAATAAAGAACATAAAACATTAGTATTTGACTCTTCACCTTCTTCACTTAAGCATGGCAAAGAAAAACTATATATATTATTAGATAAATTAGTTGAAAAAGGAAAATATTCATTAGAACAATCTAATAATATAAAAAATAAAATAATCTTCACAGAAGATTTAAATGATATTAAAAATTCAGAACTTGTAATTGAAGCTATAATTGAAAATCTGAAAATTAAAAAAGAGGTCTTTACTAAAATTGAAAATCTTGTTAGTGTAGATTGTATTATTGCTTCAAATACATCATCACTTTCTATAGCTTCAATAGCAAGTGCTTGTAAAAATAGTAAAAGAGTAATAGGAATGCATTTTTTTAATCCAGCTAATTTAATGCCTCTAGTTGAAATTATTCCAGCAATTCAAACATCTCAAGATACTATTAACAAAACAAAAAGTATTCTACTTGAATTAAATAAAGTTATAGTATTAGCAAAAGATACGCCTGGATTTATTGTTAATAGAGTAGCACGTCCTTTTTATGGAGAGTCCTTAAGAATATACGAAGAGGGAATAGCAAATTTTGAAACAATAGATTGGGCATTAAAAGAAATAGGAGGATTTAAGATGGGACCTTTTGAGTTAATGGATTATATCGGCAATGACATTAACTACACAGTAACAAAAACTGTTTTTAAAGAATTTTATTATGATCCAAGATATAAGCCTTCATTTACACAAAAAAGACTAATGGAAGCTGGCTACTTTGGTAGAAAATCTGGGATGGGATATTATAATTATAGAAATGAAGAACCAAAAAATATTAATCAAAATAGAGAACTTGCAAAGAAGATTACATTAAGAGTTTTAGCAATGTTAATTAACGAAGCTTCAGATGCTTTATTTCTAAATATTGCTTCTAAAGAAGATATAGATTTAGCTATGACAAAAGGTGTAAATTATCCAAAAGGATTACTTAAATGGGCAGATGAAATTGGTATTAAAAATATCTTAAAAATATTAGAAGATCTTTANAATACATACTGTGAGGACAGATATAGACCCTCTCCTATTTTAAGAAAAATGTCAGCAGAAANTAACACTTTNTATTAATGCTAGAGCCAAATGAAATAGTTCAGAAAATGATGGAGAAAGATTCATTTAGTAAATGGTTAGGTATTGAGTTAGTTGAAATTAAAAAAGGTTATTGTAAATTACAAATGCATGTAAATAAAGAAATGACAAATGGGTTTTTAATAGCACATGGAGGTATTTGTTATTCTCTAGCTGATAGTGCCTTAGCATTTTCTTCAAATTCATATGGATTTAAAGCTGTTTCTGTTGAAACCTCAATATCACATACTAGAAAAGTAATGAATAATGATATGCTTATTGCAGAGNCTAAAGAATTAAACAAAACAAAAAAAACAGCTCTTTATTCAGTAATTATTTCAAATCAAGATAATCAAAAAGTTGCTTTTTTTAAAGGAACAGTATATATATCTGATAAAACCTGGCATTAAAATAAAAATATGAATACATACATAGTTGATGCAATAAGAACACCAATTGGAAATTTTGGTGGAACATTAAAAAATGTTAGAGCAGATGATTTATCAGCAATAACACTTAAAGAGTTATTAAAAAGAAATTTAATAGACCCCAAAAAAATTGATGATGTTATAATTGGATGTGCAAACCAAGCTGGAGATGATAATAGGAATGTTGCAAGAATGTCATTATTATTAGCTGGAGTTCCGTTTTCTGTACCAGGTGAAACTATTAATAGATTATGTGCTTCAGGAATGTCAGCTATTATTCATGCTCACAGAGCCATAAAAGCAGGAGATGGAGACTTATTTATTTCTGGTGGTGTAGAAAATATGACTAGAGGACCTTTAGTAATATCAAAATCATCTAGTGCATTTGGAAGAGATTCTAAAATGTATGATTCTTCATTTGGATGGAGATTTATTAATCCACTAATGAAAAAATTATATGGAACTGATGGAATGGGTCAAACTGCAGAAAATCTAGTTGAAAAATACAATATATCTAGAATAGATCAAGATAATTTCGCTTACAATTCTCATCAAAAAGCTTATGAAGCTCAAAAAGATGGTAAATTTAAGGAAGAGATAATTTCAGTAAATATTCCACAGAGAAAAAAAGAAGATATTATATTTAATGAAGATGAATTTATTCGCCCTAATACATCATTAGAAATCTTAGCAAAGTTAAGGCCTGCATTTAAAGAAAATGGTTCAGTAACAGCTGGAAACTCTTCAGGGCTAAACGATGGTGCGGCTGCAATGCTACTAGCTTCAGAAAAAGCTGTTAAAAAATATAATCTAAATACTATAGCTAAAATAATTAGCTCTGCAGTAATTGGTGTTGAGCCTAAAATAATGGGGATAGGCCCCGTTAAAGCATCTATTAAAGCATTAAAAAGAGCTAATTTAACATTAAAAGATATTGATGTAATTGAACTTAATGAAGCCTTTGCTGCTCAATCTATTGCATGTATAAGAGAATTAGGTTTAAAAGACAATGACCCAAGAATAAACCCTAATGGTGGGGCTATTGCTTTAGGGCATCCACTAGGNATGAGTGGTACAAGAATTATTCATACGGCTGCATTGGAACTAAAAAGAAGTAAAAAGAGATATGCATTAATAACAATGTGTATTGGAGTTGGTCAAGGTTATGCAACAATTATTGAAAATACTAACATATGATTTATGAATTCAATGGATTAAAACCTGTTATTGATCCAACATCATACATACACAAAGAAGCCACAATAATTGGTAATGTTATTATTGGTAAAAATGTTTATGTTGGACCAGGAGCTTCTCTTAGAGGTGACTGGGGACAAATTAATATATCTGATGGATGTAATATCCAAGATAACTGCACCATCCATATATTTCCTGGCAAGAATGTTACACTAATGGAAAATGCACATATAGGACATGGTGCAATTGTTCATGGAGCAACAATTGGAAAAAATACTTTAGTAGGCATGAATGCAGTTATTATGGATGATTGTATTATTGGAGATGAATGTATCATTGGCGCGCTTACTTTTATTAAAGGTGAAAGTAAAATTGAAAATAGAAAAATTGTAATGGGAAATCCTGGGATTATTAAAGGAGAAGTTTCAGATAAGATGATAGAATGGAAAAAAAAGGGAACTGAACTTTACCATAATCTTCCAAAAGAATGTAAGACTATTATGAAAGAATGCAAACCATTAATAAAATTAGATTCAGAACGAAAAAAACAAGATATTACATTTGAAACATGGAAAAAAACTAATTGATGATATTTGAAAATTATGCTTTAGGTAAATGGATTAAAGGAGACGGTGAAGGAACGGCTCTATTTAATGCTATTAATGGTGAGAAAATTGGAACAGCATCTAGTAATGGTCTAGATTTTTCACAAATGATGAAGTACGGAAGAGAAGTTGGAGGACCTTCACTTAGAAAAATGACATTTCAAGAAAGAGGGCTAATGCTAAAAAAATTAGCTCTTCATCTTCATTCTATTAAAAATAAATTCTATAAAACTAGTTCATATACAGGTGCAACTAAAATTGATTCTTGGATAGATATTGAAGGTGGAATTGGAAATATTTTTGCTAATGCTTCATTGAGAAAAGAATTTCCTGACCTTCCCTATTATATAGATGGAAAATACGCCAAACTATCGCAGAATGAAACATTTATTGGACATCATATAATGGTACCTAAAGAAGGTATATGTATACACATAAATGCATATAATTTTCCAATTTGGGGAATGCTGGAGAAAATATCTGTCAATTTCATGGCTGGAGTTCCAGCAATTGTAAAGCCAGCTACACTAACTTGCTATTTAACAGAACTAATGGTTAGGGAGATAATAGCCTCTAATATTCTTCCTGAGGGCTCACTACAATTAATATGTGGATCTGCAAATGGTATTATTGATCATGCTACATCTGAAGATGTTATTACATTTACTGGAAGCGCATCAACAGGTAAAAAACTAAAATCGAATAGTAATCTTATTGATAATTCAGTTCCATTTAATATGGAAGCAGACTCATTAAACTGCTCTATTTTAGGAAAAGATGCAATTCCTGGAAGTACTAACTTTGATATTTTTATTAAGGAGGTTCAAAAAGAAATGACTGTTAAAACAGGTCAAAAATGTACAGCCATAAGAAGAGTAATAGTTCCCGAAGAATTTATTAAAGACGTCATAGATTCTCTTGCAAAAAGATTAGATAAAACAATTATTGGTGATCCAATAGTAGAGGGAGTAAGAATGGGGCCACTAGCTGGATTATCTCAGAAAAGAGAAGTTATAGATAAAATTATAGAACTTGAAAAATCACAAGATATTGTTTATGGGAATTTATATGATTTTAATGTTATTGGAGCAGATATAAATAAAGGTTCTTTTTTAGCTCCAATTTTATTTTTAAATGAACATCCAATAACAAATACAGATTGTCATGAAATAGAATCATTTGGGCCTGTAGCAACAATAATGCCTTATAAAGATATAGATCAAGCAATTAAAATTGCTAGAATGGGGAAAGGATCATTAGTCTGCTCTATAGTAACTAATGATATGAAAATAGCAGAAAATTTTGTTCTTGGAGCTGCTTCAATGCATGGTAGAATTCTAATTCTTAATGAAGCATGTGCTAAAGAGAGTACAGGGCATGGATCACCAATGCCACTTTTAAAACATGGTGGACCTGGAAGAGCTGGTGGTGGAGAAGAAATGGGAGGTAAAAGAGGTATTCTACATTACCTTCAAAGAACAGCCATTCAAGGACATCCTACTACTATAACATCTATTACAAAGCAATATCAATATGGTGCTGTACAAAATACAGAAGGCATTCATACATTTAAAAAACATTTTGAAGATATTATGATTGGTGATACTGTTATCACAGAAAAACACTTAGTAACATTAGATGATATTGAGAACTTTGCTGATTTAAGTGGTGATAGGTTTTATGCTCATATGGACGAAAATTCATTAGAAGGAACTATATTTACAGAACGAGTTGCACATGGTTATTTTATACTTTCTAAGGCAGCAGGTCTGTTTGTAGAACCTGAGAAAGGACCAGTTCTTTTAAATTATGGTATTGATGAATGCCGTTTTATTAAACCAGTATATCCTGGAATGACTATAGGAGTTAGATTTACTGCAAAAGAAAAAATTAATCAAGAAAAAAAGGATGATGAAGATTATTCTAAAGGAATAGTGAAATTCCTTGTAGATGTTTATGATGATGAAAATGAAACTGTTATGCTAGCAACAATATTGACAATGGTCAAAAAAATAAATAAATAAATAAATAAATGAAACAAATATTAATACTTTTATTCAGTATTCCTTTACTCTTAATTGCTCAAAATGGCCCTACTGCCTCATATCTAATTAATCCTGTTTGTGAAGGTGACCCTTTGCCTTTAAATGCAAGTTTTTCAACACCTAACCCTACAACTAATTCTGCAATTATAAGTTGGAATTGGCAATATAATGGAAGTACTATTTCTTCTCAAGAAATTGGAAATTACACNTTTAGTCAATGTGGAACATATGACGTAACACTTACAGTAACAGATGCTGACGGGCTTTCAGATGATACAATCTTCAATATTCAAATATTCTGCCCTCCAATTGCTGATTTTATTAATGATGTGGTTTGCCTAGGAAATCCTACATCATTTGTTGATGTAACTACTCCAGGAGACGGAACGCCCCCTTTAAATAGTGGATCATCATGGATGTATCAGTTTGGAAATGCTAATCCACCAAGTGCCGTTAACCCTACAACCTCAACGACATTCCTTGATGCAGGAAGTAATGAAGTACTATATATTGTTTCTGAAATACAATGGAATGGACAATATTGTGTTGATTCAATAGTTAAATTTGTTCAGGTTGATTCTTGCTTTACGGGAATTGAGAATACAAATAAATTTCAAGAAAGAAAAATAATTAAAAATCTAGATCTATTAGGTAAGTCAAAAAAAATAAATTCTAAAAATTTAAATATTATAATTTATGATGATGGTAGAATAGAGAAGAAATATATCATTAAATAAAATGGAAGGGTCTGTTAACTTAAATATTAAAGATGGAATTGGAACAATTGAATTCTATCATCCTCAAAGTAACTCTCTACCAGCACATATTTTAAATAATTTAGCTGAAACAATTTTGTCTTGTGGTTTGAATAATGATGTGAGTGTAATTATTCTTAAAAGTAAAGGAGATAGAGCATTTTGCGCTGGAGCTTCTTTTGAAGAACTAAAAAATATTTCTAATAAGGAGGATGGGAAAGATTTTTTTATGGGATTTGCTAAAGTTATAAATGCTTCAAGGAAATGTCCAAAATTAATTATTGGTAGAGTTCAAGGTAAAGCTGTTGGTGGTGGTGTTGGAATGGCATGCGCAACTGACTACTGTTATGCAACAAAATATGCATCAGTTAAACTAAGTGAATTAGAAATTGGTATTGGACCTTTTGTTGTTGGCCCTGCAGTAGAAAGAAAAACTGGAGTATCTGCATATTCAACTCTTGCAATAAATGCATCAAAATGGTTTAGTGCAGAATGGGCAAGAGAAAAAGGTATTTACTCTGAAGTTTTTGAGTCAGCTGAAGAAATGGATCAAGAGATATCANTACTAGCAATAAAACTTGCAAAATCAAATCCACAAGCTTTACAAAAATTAAAACAAGTTTTTTGGTCAGATTACAAAAAATGGGATGAATTACTTGAAAAAAGAGCTGAATATAGTGGCGAGTTAGTACTTTCTGATTTTACAAAAAATGCAATTTTAAAATTCAATAGAAAATAAGTGTCAACAAAAATATCATCAGAAATATTAAAGAAAGCTTATACTTTAATATGTACTGCAAGATCTCTAAGTAAATTATACGAAGAAGAAAAAGATATAACTTCTAAATATGTTCATGCCACATCTAAAGGACACGAAGTAATTCAATTAGCTCTATCTCTACAATTACAAAAACAAGATTGGGTTTCACCTTACTACAGGGATGATTCAATTTTATTAGGAATTGGAATAACTCCTTATGAACTAATGTTGCAACTCTTATGTAAAAAAGATGATCCATTTTCAGCAGGTAGGACATACTATTCTCACCCTTCATTGAAAAGAGATGATATGCCAAAAATTATTCATCAATCATCTGCAACTGGAATGCAGGCTATTCCAACAACAGGAATAGCTTTAGGTTTACAATATAAATCTCAAAACAATTTATTAGATAAAAAAGATACTGAAAATGCAGTAGTTGTATGTTCATTTGGTGATGCATCGATTACAGAAGGAGAAGTCTCAGAGGCATTTCAAATGGCAGCATTAAAGAAACTACCAATACTTTATTTAGTTCAGGATAATGAATGGGATATATCTGCTCATGCTTCTGAAACAAGAGCAGTAGATGCAACAACTTATGCAAAAGGATTTGGAATAAAAAGCTATTATGTTGATGGAACAGATTTTAATGAATCTTATAATATTATATCTAAAGCATTAAAAGAAATAAGAAAAGAAAGTATTCCTATACTTATTCATGCTAAAGTACCTTTATTAAACCATCATACATCAGGAGTGAGAATGGAATGGTACAGAGATGATTTAGAAGATTCAAAAAAGCAAGATCCATTTCCTAAATTAAAAAAACTTTTACTTAGTAATAATTTTGAGCAAAGCGAATTAGATAAAATTGAAAAAGAAACTGATAAATCTGTTAGATCTGATTTTAAAAAAGCATTAAAAGCTGAAAATCCAAAACCTGAAGACCTATTTGATTATGATTTTGCTCCAACAGAAATAAATGAAGAACAAGGTAGTTTAACTTCTAAAAATAAAGAACCTATATTTATGGTAGATGCAGCAATATTTGCCATAAAGGAACTTATGACAAAACATACTGAATGTCTACTATATGGTCAAGATGTAGGTCAAAGATTAGGGGGTGTTTTTAGAGAAGCAGCAACCTTGGGTAAAATATTTGGAGATAAAAGAGTTTTTAATACTCCAATACAAGAAGCATTTATTATTGGAAGCACTGTTGGAATGTCAGCAGTAGGATTAAAACCAATTGTTGAAATTCAATTTGCTGATTATATATGGCCAGGATTAAATCAACTATTTACAGAAGTCAGCAGGTCTTATTATCTCTCTAATGGTAAATGGCCAATAAGTTGTATTATAAGAGTTCCAACAGGAGCATATGGAAGTGGAGGTCCCTATCACTCATCATCTGTAGAATCAATTCTAACAAATATTCATGGAATTAAAATTGCATATCCATCAAATGCTGCAGATCTTAAAGGAATTATTAAAGCAGCATATTACGATCCAAATCCTGTAATTATTCTAGAACATAAAGGTTTATATTGGGGTAAAATTAAAGGAACTGAAGAAACTAAAACCTTAGAGCCAGATGAAAACTACATCCTTCCAATGGGAAAAGCTAAAATAACACTAAAGGCAAATCAAGAAGTAATTGATAAAGGAAATACTTTATGTATCATAACTTATGGAATGGGTGTATATTGGGCAAAAACTGCAGCAAAAGAATTTAAAGGACAGATTGAAATAATTGATTTAATAACATTATATCCCTTGGATAAAAAATTAATCTTTGAGAGAGTAAAAATTCATGGCAAGTGTATTGTATTAAGTGAAGAACCGTCTAATAATTCCTTTGCCCAATCTCTTGCATCCAAAATCTCTCAAGAATGCTTTAATTATTTAGATATGGCTGTTAAAGTTATTGGCTCTGAAAATCTCCCTGCTATTCCTCTTAATTCAGTTTTAGAAGAGAAAATGCTTCCAAATTCTAAAAAGGTAGTGACTGAAATTTCAAAGTTATTGGATTACTAATTACCTCTATATTTAATAGATTTTTAAGACATTAATTATTAAGATAATAAATTGTAAAAGCTATACTTAAAAAAGTAAATAATGCACCTATAATTATTATAAACAAAATTATATTTGTAGCATAAATTTCTCATATAAATGAAAGGTAAAATATTTACGTGTATTCTTCTTAATTTAGTTAGTATTTCCCTTCTTGCTCAAACAAATTATACAATTAGTGGATATGTTCAGGACAATGAATCAGGTGAAAATCTAATAGGCGTCTCTATTTATGATAAAAACACATTTAAAGGGACAGTAACAAATCAATATGGGTTTTATTCACTGACACTAGAAGAAGGAAAATATGATATTATATATTCTTTTATTGGATTAGAATCGGTAACTAAGAATATTATACTTACTAAAGATACTAGAATTAATATATCATTAGAAAGTAATGCTATTTTAACAGATGAAGTTATAGTTACTGGAGAAAAATTAGATAAGAATGTCACTAGCTCAAATATGAGTCAAGTTAAAATAGAGGTAAATAATATCAAACAACTTCCAGTGATTCTTGGTGAGGTAGATGTTTTAAAATCAGCACAACTATTACCTGGAATAACTTCTAATGGTGAAGGGAGTTCAGGATTATACGTGAGAGGTGGTGGTCCAGATCAAAACTTAATTCTTTTAGATGAAGCTGTTGTATATAATGCATCACATCTTTTTGGTTTTTTCTCTGTTTTTAATGCAGATGCAATAAAAGATATCAATATCATAAAGGGTGGTATGCCTGCGGAGTATGGAGGAAGACTTTCCTCAGTATTAGATATAACAATGAAAGATGGAAATAATAAAAAATATGAAGCAGATGGTGGTTTAGGTTTATTGTCATCACGACTAACACTTCAGGGTCCAATTCAAAAAAATAAGAGTTCTTTCATTGTTTCGGCTAGAAGAACATATATAGATGTTCTATCAAAACCATTTCTTAATAGAATAGATCCTGAAACGGGTGAACAAAATGCTTTTGCAGGCTCTGGCTATTATTTTTATGATCTAACAACAAAAATTAATTATAGAATATCTGATAAAGATAGATTATATTTAAGTGGTTATTTTGGAAGAGACGTTTTTAGCTTTGTGAATAGTGATAATGGATTTGCAATTGAAATCCCCTGGGGTAATGCTACTGGCTCATTAAGATGGAATCATTTATTCAATGACAAGCTTTTCATGAATACCTCATTAATATTTAGTGACTATCGTTTCGAATTTAATCTCGCTCAGAGTGATTTTGAATTTAAGATATTTTCTGGAATAAATGATTGGAATACCAAAGTTGATTTTTTATATCAACCAAATCAAAGACATACTATAAAGTTTGGAACTAATTATACATATCATGAATTTACTCCTGGAAATGCTACTGGGAGAGCTGGAGATGTAGAATTTGCACAAGATGAAATATTTAGACAATATTCTAATGAAGGGGCATTATATTTTTCTGATGATTTTGAATTGAGCGATGACATAAAAATAAATGCAGGACTTAGATACTCTTCATTTCAACATAATGGGGATGTTAGCTTATTTAATTATATAAAAAATGATTTAACATTAAGCTCTGATAATTACAGACATATTGAACCAAGATTATCATTAAGATATAAACTAAACACAACGAGCTCTATTAAAGCAGCTTTTACAGAAAATTATCAATATGTGCACTTAGCTTCCACATCTTCTGTGAGTTTACCAACTGACCTATGGGTTCCTAGCTCATCTGTAATAAAACCTAAATTTGCTAGACAGTATGCAATAGGATACTTTAAAAACCTCAATGACAATATGTATGAAACTTCATTAGAAGCTTATTACAAAGAAATGACAAATCTAATTGAATATAGAGAAGGTTATTTACCTGAAGATAATACAAATTCAAGTGGTGATGATTCTTTTACTTTTGGAGATGGCGAATCTTATGGAGTTGAAGTATTATTGAAAAAAAATAAAGGAAAAACAACAGGTTGGATTGGGTATACATTATCTAAAACTACAAGATATTTTGATGAAGTAAATAATGGAATCGCCTTTCCTGCAAAATATGACAGAAGACATGACCTTTCTGTTACAGCTACTCACAAGCTTTCTAAATCATGGGTACTAAGTGGTGTATTTGTATATGCATCGGGCAACTCTATTACACTACCAACAGAAAGATACGTAATAGGTGGAGATATTTACACACAATTTACTTCAAGAAATGGATTTAGAGTAGATCCATACCATAGAATGGATATTGGAGCAACCTACACTCCATCTAAGAAAAAGAAGAAATTTAAATCTTCATGGAACTTCTCTATTTATAATGTATATTCAAGAAAGAATCCATATTTCATATATTTTGCATTAGAAGGTTTAGATGATAATGGAGAAAATCAAAATATTCAAAATGGAAATGTTGAGCCTAAAGCATATCAAGTTTCTATTTTCCCAATATTACCATCAATAACATGGAATTTTAATTTTTAATTATGAAAAAATACTTATTTATATTTTTATGCTTTTTTTCTTGCCAAGAAGAAATATTTATTGAATTTCCTATTGAATCACAAAATATTGTAGTTGAAGGTGGTATTGAAAATGGTATGCCTCCCTATGTTTTATTGTCAAAAAATCAAGGTTACTTTGATGAGATAAATGCTGATACTTATAATAATCTATTTATTAATGATGCTGAAGTAATAGTGTGGACATTAAATGAAAATGGAATAGCTGATTCAGTATATTTACAACCACTACCTCCTCCATTTGATTCTATACCTATTTATACAGATATAAATTATCTAAATTCATTAAACAATTTTCCTTATGCAAATTTAGATGGATATAATTTTAGTAAATCTGGTAAAACATATAATTTAATAGTAAGATGGAATAATCAAGAGGTTATAAGTCAAACTACTATTCCAAACCCAACACCATTAGATTGCCTATGGATAGAAAAAAATGAATTTTCTGATAGAGATTATAAGTTTGATATTAGAGCAATATATGATGACCCTGCAGATGAGCAGAATAATATACTTGTTAAATATCGTAAATTAATTCATTGGGATTTAGATACAACAAATTGGTCTCTAAAAGATCATAAGGATGAACTGATGGAAATAATAGATGCTGGAACAGATATTCTTATAAATGGCCAAAAATTTGAGACCTATTTTCCTCAAAAAGGAGAAGGAACATTTCCAACTTTGCCATACAACGCAAGTAGATTTAAAACTTATGAAATAAATGGAATTGAAGATAGTTTATATATCCCAGAAGATGTAGTAATTATTAAATTCTGTCAAATTGACGAAAAATCTTTAAAGTTTTGGAGAAGTATTATTAGACAAGTAGGTTCAAATGGAAATCCATTTCAAGAACCTTTAAACATTGTTAGTAATATTGAAGGCGGTTATGGAGGTTGGACAGGATATGGAGCGGCATATTATAAAATGCCAATAATTGATGGTTATTCAACAAGTATACCATTACCATTAGATTCAATTGAAATAACAGATGTTTTTTAATAATTTAGCAAAAAAATATTATACAAGATGAGCGAAGAAATTGAACATATAGAAACTCTAATCATTGGATCAGGACCTGCTGGATATTCAGCTGCAATTTATGCTGCCAGAGCTGATCTTAAGCCAGTAGTAATACAAGGATTACAGCCAGGAGGTCAATTGACTACTACTACAGAGGTAGATAATTACCCAGGCTATCCCAATGGAGTAGATGGTACTAAAATGATGGAAGATTTTAAAGCTCAAGCTGAAAGATTTGATACAGATACAAGATGGGGAATGGTTACTAAAATTGATCTAAGTGAACGACCATTTAGAGTGGAAATTGATGAAAAAACCAATGTTATTGCAGATACTGTAATTATTGCAACAGGAGCATCTGCTAAATGGCTAGGTATTGAAGATGAAAAAAGATTAAATGGATATGGAGTTTCTGCATGTGCTACATGTGATGGTTTCTTTTACAAAGGTATGGATGTAGTTGTAGTAGGAGCTGGAGACACTGCAGCAGAAGAAGCAACTTATTTAGCTAAGTTATGTAATAAAGTAACTATGCTAGTTAGAAAAAGTGAAATGAGAGCTTCTAAAGCAATGCAAAAAAGAGTATTCAATACAAGTAATCTAGAGGTTATGTTTAACCATGAAACAAAAAGTATAAATGGGGAGCCTGGAGAGATTGGTGTAGAGGGAGTAACTGCTGTTAATAATCTTACTGGAGCAGAAACTATTATACCTGCCAAAGGATTTTTTGTTGCAATTGGACATACTCCAAATACAAGTTTATTTAAAGGTCAACTTGACATGGATGATAATGGATATTTAATAATTGAAGCTGGAACATCAAAAACAAAAATTGATGGGGTGTTTGCAGCAGGAGATGTTGCGGATCATGTCTATAGACAAGCAGTAACCTCTGCAGGAACAGGATGTATGGCCGCTTTAGATGCCGAAAGATTCTTAGCATCACAAGAGTAATTTACTTCAAAAAATTCTAATGATTTTAAGTATATTTAATTATAATTATATTCGTATGGTATGGATGCAATTGATATTCTAAAAAAATATTGGGGATATACCTCATTTAGGTTAAAGCAAGAAGAAGTAATAAATTCAATTATTAATAATAAGGATACCTTAGCATTACTTCCAACAGGTGGAGGGAAATCAATATGTTTTCAAGTACCAGCAATTCTTCAAGAAGGAATTTGTATAGTGATATCACCACTAATTTCATTAATGGAAGAACAAACTAGATATCTAAAATCTAAAGGAATAAAATCTATTGCCATATCTTCTGTTATGAATAAAAATCAAATTGAAACAGCTTTAACTAACTGTATATATGGGGGATTTAAATTCTTATATCTTTCTCCAGAAAAACTTAGAGATCAAAATGTAAAAGATAAGATTAAAGAGATGAATGTTAATCTTATTGCAGTTGATGAGGCTCATTGCATATCAGAATGGGGACATAATTTTAGGCCATCATATCGCTTAATTAATGAGATTAGAGAGCTTAAAAAAAATACTCCAGTATTAGCATTAACAGCAACTGCTAATAAAGATGTAATAAGAGACATTGAAGAAAATCTTAATTTTAGTGAAAAGAATCTAATACAGTCATCCTTCTTTAGAAAAAATCTATCATACGTAGTTGTTGAGTGTAGTGATAAATACCAACTTTTACTTAAATTATTAAAAAAAATAAAAAGCTCAGTTATTGTATATGTAGGATCAAGAAAAGAGAGTGAAAAAATTAGTCTATACTTAAGTCAACATTCGATATCTGCAAGTGCATATCATGCAGGAATAGATATAAGTAAAAGAACAAAAATACAAGAGGCATGGACGAATAATTCAACAAGAGTTATTATAGCAACAAGTGCATTTGGACTAGGTATAAACAAAACAAATGTAAGAATGATTGTACATATGCAAATACCTATAAATATAGAATCATACTTTCAAGAATCTGGAAGGGCTGGTAGAGATGGAAATACTGCTTATTCATTTCTTTTAATAAGTAAAGATGATATAAGTGATAATTATAAAAGAATACAAAATAGATATCCTAGTCTAAAAGAAATACAGGATGTATATCAAAAAATTTGCAATTATTTACAGATAGCTATAGATACACTTCCTGATGAAGATTATGACTTCAATATTAAAGATTTTTGTAAAAGATATGAATTCAATATATTAAGTACTTATAGCATTGTTCAATATTTAGAAAATGAGGAGCTCATTAAGCTAACAGATACACAATATATATCTTCAAAAATTAAAATTATTATTAGTAACGCAGAATTATATAAATTTCAAATTTCTAATAGTCATTTTGAAAAAATAATCAAATTATTATTAAGAAAGTACAATAATATATTTAGTAACTATGTAAACATAGATGAAGATTATCTTCAAAGTCAAATAAATAATGATAAACAATTAATTAAAAACATCCTATTAAACTGGAAGAGCATGGAGTCATTAAGTATCGACAAAAAAATAATGGCATACAACTTAGATTTCTACAACACAGAAAAGATTCTGAAAAATTAAATATAAATGAAAAAAAAATAAAGTTTAACAAAGCAAATGCTAAAGAAAAACTTGAAAAGGTTATAAAATATATTAAAGAAAAACAAAAATGTAGAAGCAATATGCTTTTAGATTATTTTGGAGAGAAAAAAACAGAAAGATGTGGAATATGCGATTATTGTGTAAGAAAAAATAAAAAAGAAATTAAAGAAAAAAGTTTTAATGAAATATCTATTAACATTATACAATTACTAGAAAAAAAAGAATGTGATATTGAGGAAATAATAAATGAACTTCATCATCAAAAAATTGAAGATATCAATAATGTAATAAATTACCTTTTTGAAAATGATGTGATTTATAAGTTTGGAAATAAATACATCATTAATAAAAAATAAATAATACTTAATAGTAATTTTACAGTATGAAAATAATTTTTTTTGGAACACCTAACTTTGCAAGTGAAATTCTTAAGTCAATATATAAAGAACATAAAGTTTTATCTATTGTTACTGCAGAAGATAGTCAAAAGGGAAGAGGGAAAAAATATAAAAGTCCTTCTGTTAAGCTAATTGCTGAAGAGCTAAAAATACCTGTTATACAACCAAAAAATTTAAAAGATCCTCATTTTATTGATCAACTTAAAAATCTAAATGCAGACCTTTATGTTGTCATAGCATTTAGAATGCTTCCAAAATTAGTATGGAGTATCCCAAAGCTAGGAACTATTAATATTCATACGTCTTACCTTCCAAACTACAGAGGTGCAGCACCAATAAACTGGGTTCTTATAAATGGTGAAAAGACAACTGGAGTGACTAGCTTTTATATAAACGATGAAATAGATAAGGGTAACATATTATTACAAGAAAAAATAGAGCTTAATGATGATATCACGGCTGCACAGCTTCATGAAAAGTTAATAGTTAGAGGTACAAAAGTTATTATTCAGACTTTAGAAAAAATTTCTAAAAACAAAATTACATCTGTTCAACAGCATGAAGAAAAAAATCATAAAAGTGCACCGAAAATTAATAAAGATTTAAGCAAAATAAATTGGGAAGATTCTATAAAGAATATTCATAATAAAATTAGAGGTCTTTCATCATATATTGATGATAAAACTCTTTTAAAAGATGTATCTATTTGTCCGTGTGCGTGGTTTGAAATTAATATTAATAATGAATTTAAACGAATTAAAATTCAAAAATCTCATATAACCGATATAATTAATAAAAATGTAATTATTGATACTGATAATAAAACCTTTCTAAATATTAATTGTGGAAATCAAGCATTATCTTTAGATTATCTACAAATAGAAGGAAAGAATGCAATGAACATCAAAAACTTTCTTCAAGGAAACAATATTAATTCAACAGATATTATTAGATAAATAATCTAAGGAGACTTTCGAGTCTTAAGCCAAGAATTATTTTTATATGAATAGCAAAGTCTATCGTGTAAACGTGAAGGCCTGCCCTGCCAAAATTCAAAATATTCTGGCATAACTCTATAGCCACCCCAATATTTAGGTCTAATTACTTTTTTATTTGCATGTTCAGCTTCAAGTTTAGATAAATGATTGGTATAATCATGATCAAGAGAAATTTCAGTTGATTGATTACTCAACAAAGCCCCTAACTGACTATGCTTAGGTCTTGAATTAAAATAAATATCAGATTCATCAGATGAAATCTTACTAGCACTACCTAATATACGGACTTGTTTTTCAAGTTGAGGCCAAAAAAAATTTATAGAAACATTATTATTAATATCAATATCTAATGATTTACTACTATTATAGTTAGTAAAAAAAGTTAAACCATTATTATCTAAACCTCTTAAAAGTACTACTCTTGAAGAAGGCAAACTATTACTTGAAACTGTAGATAAAACAAATGCATTCGCATTTTCATTATCTACAAGTATTGCCTTATCAAGCCAAAATTTAAATAATTCAAATGGAGAATCAGGCATTTGATTATAATCAATATTAGATTTATTATAGTCAACTCTAATATTTTCAATATTCTTTTTAGGATTAGACATATACAAATTTTAAATTAGCAAAATAATTAAAGCAAATATATTCTTATTTATGCAAAATATCGAAAATGGAAGTTTGTTAATTGCACATCCAACAATGTTAGATGATACATTTTTTAAAGCAATAATTTTAATTACACACCATAATTACGAAGAATCAGTTGGTGTAGTAATTAATAAACCTTCTAAGATAAAATTACATGAAATTATTAATGATATTCCCGAGTCTAATTTCCAAGTATACATTGGTGGTCCCGTTGCAAAGAACTCAATACATTTCATCCATAATATTGGAGATAAGATACCTGGAGCAATTAAAATTGTAGATGGACTTTATTTTGGAGGTGACTTTAATATAGTAAAGAATTTAATTAAGTCAAAAGAAGTATCAAAACACAATATTAGATTTTTTGCAGGATATTCAGGATGGGAAGCAAATCAACTTGAAGAAGAAATGAATGAGGAAAGCTGGATTATTAGAAGAGCAAATAAAGAGTTATGCTTACGATACTCAAATCAAAATTTATGGGGAGAAATATTAAGAAAGATGGATAAAAAATATGCAATTTGGTCAAACTTACCTAAGAACCCTAGCCTAAATTAAATTGTTTAAGGATTTTATAAGATAAGAGCAAACACTTTTGTTTTTATTTCCAGAATTTTTAAATGAGCCCACCCATTTCACTCCAGAAAAAGAATTTGTAAGAAAAATTTCACTTGAGCTTAAAAGTTGAGATTCAGTTATTGATTCTATCGAGATTACATACTGTCTTTGTAAAATATCTAAAATTAATCTTCTCATTGTACCATCGACACAGCCATCAGATAATGGGGGTGTATAAATAACATCATCTAAAAATAAAAATAAATTGGAGTTTGTAGATTCGATAACTCTTTTGTTGGAGTTGACAATTAATACATCGTCAAAATTATTCTTTTTAGCATAGATAGATGCCAAAACATATAAAAGAGAGTTAAGTGATTTAATATTTGAAAGTGTAGAATCTGATTTATAATTATCTTTATATAAATCAATCTTTAATGGTTTTGTATTAAGCAAAAATACTTCGCTACTACCCTTAGTGCAAGAAATATAAAATGATGATTTGTTTGTATGAGGGAGATATTTCCCTGCTGATTCCCTATAAATTATTATTTTAACAGAACCATTCAATAAATTATTAACATTAATAATTTTAGTTATTAAAATCTCCAGTTCCAATATTGTCAAATCAAATTTTAAATCTAATAAACTTGCAGAAAATATTATTCTTTTAAAATGATTTTGAAAGTTAAATACAGATCCTTTGAAAAAATTGATTGTCTCAAAAAAACCATCTCCATATGAAAAACCACGATTTGTTTTAGATAAAACAATCTCATTAGAGTTTACAATTTCATTATTAAATATTGAAAATTTCATATCATTTAAAATAGTAAATTGCGAACTTATTTAAATAATTTTAATGTATAGGATTTTACTTCTACTTTTTATTACTAAAATAGGTTTTAGCCAGGTCAATATTAATGGAACAATATTTGATGGTCAAACAAATGAAACATTAATAGGGGCTAATATCATTGTAAAAGGAGAAAATAATGGAACATCTACAAATTATCAAGGAGAATTTTTAATTTCATCTAATAAAAATTTTCCAATTGATTTAATTATCTCATACCTTGGTTACGAGGAAAAAATTATTAAACTTGAAAAAAAAATAGATTTAAAAATAAAATTATTNCCTAATACAAAAAANCTTAAAGAAGTTAAAATTGTTGATAATAGAATTACTAAAAAACAAAAAGAAGCTGCACTTACTGTTGAAGCATTAGATATTATTGCAATTAAATCAACACCTTCAGCAAACTTTTATGATGCTCTAGGGTCTTTAAAAGGTGTTGATATATCTTCTGCGAGTCTAGGTTTTAAAGTGATAAATACAAGAGGTTTTAATAGTACATCTCCAGTAAGATCACTACAAATAATCGATGGTGTAGATAATCAAGCTCCTGGTCTTAATTTCTCATTAGGAAACTTCCTTGGAGCCTCTGAACTTGATATTATTAAAGTTGAAATAATACAAGGTGCAAGCTCTGCATACTATGGACCTAGTGCTTTTAATGGTGTTATTAGTATGACAACAAGAAGCCCTTTCTTAAATCCAGGCTTATCAGTTCAATATAAATTTGGTTCTAGAAGATTATTTGAGAATTCATTTCGTTTTGCAGATGTTATTAAAAATAAAAATGGGGATAATAAATTTGGTTATAAAATTAACTTCTCATATATGCAGGCAAATGA
>JGI24540J26637_10000210_pt1 | contig 23433 bp, 18 predicted proteins | sample NorSeaMetagenome_FD_26637 | JGI IMG/M metagenome (IMG submission 26637)
TTTAAATATCGCTTGTTAATAGTCCACATATCAAATAATAAAAGAACGGCAAAAATTAAAATAACATTATTTGAAGAAACTTTATGCTTAAGAAAAAAGAACAGAGATAGAAAAGCTAATAAAATAAAGAAAAATGATCTCCAAGCATCATTTGAAAGCATAGATGCTCTATCAGATTGAAGCGCTTCAACAGGCCAACCGTTAGATGCAAGCATCGAATCATTAAAACCAACAAAATCAAAAAATATATTAGGAACTAAAGCAAAAAGTAAAGTAATACTAGATGTAATAAAAAAAGCATTTTTTAAAGACTTTTGTTTAGATAATTTGTCAGCATCAGAAAAAATAAAATTATTAAGAGCTAAAAATGCTAAAAGTGGTAATGTGAACTCAGCTACTATTAATATCATTGAAACAGCTCTAAACTTATTATATCCTGGGAAAAAATCTAAAAACAGTTCGGTTAGAGGCATAAAGTTTTTACCCCAAGCAAGAAAAATAGATAATACCGTCAGAGATAATATCCAATATTTAAACCTACCTTTTAATAAAAAGAGAGACAGAAGAAATAAAAAAATCACAATAGCTCCAGCATATGTTGGACCAGACACAATTGGCTGATCACCCCAGTAAAGTGGTAAACTTTTTATTATTTTTTTAGCGTTAGGTGATCTTTTTAAAGCATTATAAGTTTCAGAATTAGTAGAAAGCTCTCCTTGAGAGGCACCACCATGAAAATTTGGAATTAAGAGAGTCATTGTTTCAGCAATTCCATAACTCCATTGGGTAGCATAATCTTTATCTAAGCCCTTAGTTTTATTTTCAATATTACTTGTTAGTTCAGATTTACCTCTTGTACTATCCTTACCATAATCCATTGTTGTTTTTAACCTTGTAAAGCATGTACCAGTTCCAAGTAAAGCAGCTAAGATAAGTACTGCAGAGCGTTTAAAAAAAGATGGTAAATTTTGAGATTTATAGTCTTGGAAAAGTTGATATAAGCCAATAAAAATTAAAATAAAAATTAAATAATAAGTTATTTGAAGATGATTACTATATAACTCTAAGGCGACAGTAAGAGCAGTTAAAGTACCTCCAAGNAGCANTTTNCCNCTGTAAGTATAAATAACACTAGCAACTACCATAGGTAAATATGCTATTGCATGTGCCTTTGTCATATGACCAGCCTGTATTATTATAAAAAAATATGATGAGAAAGCATAAGCAATCGCACCAACAGCAGCTACTCTATAATCAACTTTTAGTGATAAAAGAAGTAGATAAAACCCCAACAAGTATAGAAAAAGAAGATTAGCTGGGCGTGGAAAACCAAGAGAGATAACTTTGTCAATATATCTAACTAAATTGGAAGAATATTTAACAGAAATTTGATAAGCAGGCATTCCAGAAAACATTGAATTAGTCCATAAAGCTTCATTTCCAGAACTATCACGAAAATCACTAATTTCTTTAGACATCCCGATCCAAGTCTTAACATCATGCCCATCGATTCTTTTTCCTTCAATAATAGGTGAGAAATATGCAAAAGAGATTAAAGCAAACAAAACAATTATTATGATGTGAGGTTTAGCTTTAGAGAATTGCATATTTTTTTATTTATTTATTTTATTCATCAACTTCTTCAAAATCAACATACTCACCAACTTTATCAGATAATTTAGATTTGTTCTTTTTACCTTCAATAATAACATCACCTTCATTAGATTTAGTTCCTTGACTATTCATATTATTAAATTTTTGTCCAAATTTTTGTGAAGATTTTCTAATAAANCTTTTTATAATTATAGGTATAAAAATTCTACCTAAAAATTTAATAATATATGAAAATACAAAAAACCAAAATAAAAACTTTAATAATCCAACAATCATTTATTTACTTAGATATAAATTTCTCTCAGAATAAACTTTTAAAAAGTAATCATCTTTTAAATCATCAATAAAATATATACTTTCTCCAGTTGATTTCATTTCAGGACCAAGTTCTTTATTTACATTAGGGAATTTATTAAACGAAAATACTGGCACTTTAATTGCATAGCCTCCCTTTTTAGGTTGAAAATTAAAATCAGTCACCTTATTTTTTCCAAGCATTACTTTTGCNGCATAATTAACATATGGCTCATCGTAGGCTTTTGCAATAAATGGTACAGTTCTTGATGCTCTTGGGTTAGCCTCTATCACATAAACTATCTCATCCTTAATTGCAAACTGAATATTGATTAAACCAACAGTTTCAAGGGCAACAGCGATTTTATTAGTTATATCAATCATTTGTTTACGAACATTATCGCTCAAATCAAATGTTGGTAGCACTGCATAAGAATCTCCAGAGTGAATACCACAAGGCTCAATATGTTCCATCATACCAATTATACGTACATTTTCCCCATCACAAATTGCATCAGCCTCAGCCTCTATTGCATTATCTAAATAATGATCAAGTAAGACTCTATTTCCTGGAATATCTTTTAATAAATCAACAATGTGATGCTCTAACTCATTTTCATTAATAACGATTTTCATTCCTTGACCTCCCAACACATATGATGGCCTAACTAATATAGGGAAATTAAGATCTTTAGAAATTGATATTGCCTCTTCAGCAGTTTGTGCTACGGCAAACTTTGGAAAAGGAATTTTATGCTTAAGAAGTAGTTCAGAAAACCGTCCTCTATCCTCTGCAACATCTAAGGCCTTATAGGAAGTTCCCATTATTTTAATATTATATCTCTCTAATTTCTCAGCTAACTTCAAAGCAGTTTGACCACCTAGCTGAACAATTACTCCAACAGGATTTTCATGCCTGATAATATCATATATATGCTCCCAAAAAACTGGCTCAAAGTACAACTTATCTGCGGTATCAAAATCAGTTGATACAGTTTCGGGATTACAGTTTATCATAATAGTTTCATATCCACACTCTTTAGCTGCTAAAACTCCATGTACGCATGAATAATCAAATTCAATTCCCTGACCAATTCTATTTGGCCCAGAGCCCAAAACAATTATTTTTTCTTTTTTGCTAGAGATACTCTCATTTTCGGAAAACCTTTTTCCATTTACTTCTTTATCCATCTCAAAAGTTGAATAATAATAAGGTGTTACTGCTGTAAATTCAGCAGCACATGTATCAACTAACTTATATACTCTTTTTATATTTAATTCATTTCTTTGATTATAGACCTCACTCTCTAAGCAATTTGTTAAATGAGCAATTTGTCTATCTGCATAACCTTTCATTTTAGCTTCTAAGAGTAAGGAAGAAGGGATTTTTTCAATATTATATTTTTGAATTTCTTTTTCAATAGCAACTAATTCTTCAATTTGCCTTAGAAACCAATAATCAATTTTAGTAATTTCATGTACTCTTTTAACTGGAAGACCAATTCTTAAAGCATCATAAACTCTGAATATTCTATCACTACTAGCGAATTTCAATTTTTCAAGTATTACATCTTGATCAGTTAATTCCTTACCATCAGCTCCTAAACCATTTCTACCAATTTCTAGAGATTGACAGCCTTTTTGAAGTGCCTCTTGAAAAGAACGACCAATTGCCATGACCTCACCAACAGATTTCATCTGAAGCCCTAAGGTTGTATCTGAACCCTTAAATTTATCAAAATTCCATCTTGGAATCTTTATAACGACGTAATCTAAAGTTGGCTCAAAACATGCAGATGTATTCTTTGTTATTTGATTATTTAGTTCATCAAGATTATAACCAATAGCTAACTTTGCAGCAATTTTAGCAATTGGATAACCTGTTGCTTTTGAGGCAAGAGCTGAAGACCTGGATACTCTTGGGTTAATTTCAATAGCTATTATATCTTCACTTTTATCAGGATTTATTGCAAATTGAACATTGCAACCTCCCGCAAAATCTCCAATAGAACGCATCATCTTAATTGCCATTGTTCTCATTCTCTGATATGTTGTATCAGATAAAGTCATAGCTGGGGCAATAGTGATTGAATCCCCGGTATGAATACCCATAGGATCAAGATTTTCTATATTACAAATGATAATTACATTATCATTATCATCTCTTAAAAGTTCTAACTCATACTCTTTCCAGCCTATCACCGCTTTATCAATTAAAACTTCATGTATAGGAGATGCGTGAAGACCTTTAGAAAGTAAATCTTCAAATTCATCTTCGGTGTGTACAAATGAAGCACCACTACCTCCTAAAGTAAAAGATGGTCTAATAACTAAAGGGAAACCAAGCTCTTGAGCAATTTCTTTTCCTTGTAAAAAAGAGGTAGCAATCATTGCTGGTGCAACAGAGATATCAATTTTTTTCATCAATTTTCTAAATTGCTCTCTATCTTCCGTAATATGAATTGCATCAATATCAACGCCAATTATATCAACATTAAATTTTTCCCAAATACCTTTTTTATCAACTTCAATACATAAATTTAAAGCAGTTTGACCACCCATTGTTGGAAGAACAGCATCAATATTTCTTTCTTCTAGAATCTCTACAATAGAAGCAGTAGTTAAAGGTTTTAAATAAATATGGTCAGCTACTACATTATCAGTCATAATAGTTGCCGGATTAGAATTAATTAGTGATACCTCTATCCCCTCTTCTCTTAATGAACGGGATGCTTGTGACCCTGAATAATCAAACTCACAGGCTTGACCTATAACAATAGGTCCACTACCTATAATTAAAACTGATTTTATTGAATTATTTTTTGGCATTCTTTTTATTTGATTTTTGCTAAATTACATTTTTTGTTATCTGAAATACAAAAATAAATAAGAGTAATTTAATAGTATTTCTTAACATTTTATTAATAAAAAATCAAAAAAAAAGTGTTGCTTAAGCAACACTTTTTTTATAAAATTTCTTTTTTCAAAATTATTTGTGACCCATTTCGTCAGAAACAGTCAATCTTGTTCTACCTTTAGCTCTTCTTCGAGAAACAATATTTTGTCCATTAGAAGAAGACATTCTATCCATAAAACCGTGTTTGTTCTTTCTTTTTCTATTTGAGGGTTGAAATGTTCTTTTTGGCATAACTTATGATTTATAATTTTTCTGATTGCAAATTTAATCTGTTTTTCTAGAAAACAAAATAAAAACACAATTATTTTATCTTCAGTTTAAAAAATATTATTCCGTTATATAATCTGATAATACTAAAGAAAATTCAGCTTTTTCAGTCTTAAAAAATATAACATCCCAAAACCCTCTATACTCAACTTTTATTGGAAGATGAAAAGAATTTACATAATCCATATATACAACTACATTTATATCTAAATCAATAAACCAGTTCTTATATTTAAAAACATATTCTCTAAATATTACATTAAGATTTTTCTTGTCAAAGAAAGAAACAATTTTTCTAATCAGAGCTCTTTCTTTCATTTTTGCTGAAATAGTCTCTTTAACATTTACACTAAAAACATAACAAGGGTAATTGTTATACAATGTATCACTAATAACATAGTCATAATATTGTTGCATTTCAATATTAAATATTGCCAACTTTTTTTTTACACCCCCTTTACTTTGCTCAACATTATCATTCCCAATAGAGAAACCAATTGTCTTTGCATCTCGCATGTTTTGACTCTCTTCAGATGAATTTTTTTCTTTTCTAATATTTAAAAAAACTTCAAAAGTATCACTAGGAAAAAAAACTTCATCAAATGCTTTTGGAGTATAAAATCTATAATTACCATTTCTTTTGAACATCCTTCCTGTATTCAATAAAGTATCATAGGAAATATAAGCTCTTTTATTATCTGAATAATGTATTCCTTCTTTAACCAAACTTGCAATATTTTCATTTTTTTTATTAAAAATATTTAATTCTGATTTAAAATTATGTTGGAAAAATCTAAGGTGTTTAAAAGCTTTATAAAAAGTAGTATCATTTTTTACATAAGAAATAAAATCATTTACGCTAAAACCATTTTTCTCTTCAGAAATAACTACATCATCTAAAACAATAACTTTCATCAAAGTATCTTGAGAAAAAATTGTTAAAGGGAATAGCAAGCAAAGAAAAATTTTAGACATAATGCAAAGATAAAAAAAAGCCGACACCAAGAGTGTCGGCTTTAAAGCAGTAATTACGCATAAGCCGGATTCTGTTCTTATAAAATAAGTGCTATCATTAATCTAGTATAAAGGTTACCCTTTATATCAAGCTGCCTACCCCCCAAGAAAAGACGAGTTACCCTTTAATCTTGGTATACATGGCATTGCACCGCATAGAGTTTACCTGGTTTCACTACAGCCTAACTGTACATACTTTCTGTTGCACTAGTCCTCAACTTTACGCTGGACGGATGTTATCCGCTATGCTACTCTGTGGTGTCCGGACTTTCCTCTTCATAAAATGAAGCGATAGCATCAGTAACTACTTGATTGCAAAAATACGTATAAGTAACTATATTTATACAATAATAGAATTGGCAACCATCAAATTAAATTATTTTTGTTGATATGAAATTTGAGTTAAAATCAAAAGATCCAAAATCAAATGCTAGATNAGGTGAGATTACTACTTCTCATGGAAAGATACAAACACCAATATTTATGCCAGTAGGTACAAATGGAAGTGTAAAAGGATTACACCAACATGAGCTAGTTAATGATACCAAGGCAGATATAATACTTTCTAATACTTATCATATGTATTTAAGACCAGGCTTAGATGTAATTAAAGAAGCAGGTGGTATTCATAAGTTTATTGGATGGGACAAACCTATTCTTACAGATAGTGGTGGCTACCAGGTTTATTCTCTTTCCAAAAGCAGAAAAATTTCTGAAAAAGGAGTAGAATTTAGTTCTCACATTGATGGTTCAAAGCATTTTTTTACTCCTGAATATGCAATAGATGTACAAAGATTAATTGGTGCTGATATAATAATGGCATTTGACGAATGTACACCATACCCGTGTGAATATAACTATGCAAAAAATTCTATGCATATGACACACAGATGGTTAAAAAGATGTTGTGATAGATTTGACCTAACCAAAGAAATATATAACTATGAACAAACTTTTTTTCCAATTGTACAAGGAAGTGTTTATAAAGATTTAAGAAAAGAATCAGCTGAAAAAATAGTTTCATTTAACAGAGAAGGAAATGCAATTGGAGGACTTTCCGTTGGTGAACCACATGAGCTTATGTATGAAATGACAGATATTGTTTGCGGTATTTTTCCTGAGGATAAACCTAGATATTTAATGGGTGTAGGAACACCAATTAACTTACTAGAAAATATTGCTTTAGGTATAGATATGTTTGATTGTGTAATGCCAACAAGAAATGCTAGAAATGGAATGCTTTTCACTTCAGAGGGAACAATTAATATTAAAAATAAAAAATGGGCTAATGACCATTCTACAATAGACCCCAATGGAACATCATATGTTGATTCAATGTACTCTAAAGCATATCTTAGGCACTTATTTGCCAGCAAAGAATTACTTGGAAAACAAATTGCTACATTACACAATATCAGATTTTATTTATGGTTAATGGAGGAGAGTAGAAAAAACATTAAAAAAGGATCTTTTACAAAATGGAAAAATATAATGGTCAAAAAAATGAATAATAGGCTTTAGATGACAAAGATTGATTGGTATATAATTAAGAAGTTTTTTAGTACATTCTTATTTGCAATATCACTAATAATTATTATTGTTATAATCTTTGATATTTCTGAAAAAATTGATGATTTTCTATTAGCAGAAGTAACATTAAATGAAATAGTATTTGATTATTATTTAAATTTTATTCCGTATTTCATCAATCTATTTATACCACTATTTATTTTTATTTCTGTTATATTCTTTACTTCAAAAATGGCTAGCAATACAGAAATAATTGCAATTCTAAATAGTGGCATGAGTTTTAAAAGATTACTAATCCCATTTATCTTTTCTTCAATTTTTATAACTGTTATATCATTTATGTTTGGAAATTTTATTGTGCCAGAATCAAATAAAACCAGAATTGATTTTGAGAATAAATATTTAAAAAAGAGAAAAATTGTAAGAATTAAAAATATTCATCTTCAAATTAAACCAGATCAATACATATATATAGAAAGTTATAATAGGTCGCGAGACATTGGCTATAAGTTTACTTTCGAAAAATTTGAAAATGGTAAACTTAAATCTAAATTAAGTGCTAATTATATAAAGTTTGACACCTTATCAAAAAAATGGATTTTAAATGACTATAAAATTAGAAATTTTTATAGTTACAACGAAGAGATATTATCTGGAGTTAAATTAGATACATTAATAAATTTGTCTCCTTCAGATTTTGCCAAGACAAATAAACTTGTAGAAACAATGGGAATGTTTGAGCTCAACAAATACATTAAAGATGAAGAGATTAAAGGTAAAGAACAAATTATTTATCATAAGATAGAAAAATATAGAAGAATAGCTTTTCCTTTTTCCTCACTAATACTAACAATTATTGCAGTAGCCATAGGAAGTAAAAAGATTAGAGGAGGTGTTGGGATTAATCTAGGAATTGGGCTTGCATTAAGCTTTTCATACATATTATTTATGCAGATTTCTACAACATTTGCTACAAACGGTAACTTATCACCAGCATTAGCAGTGTGGATTCCAAATATTATATTTTTTATAATTGGATTATATCAATTAAAAATTGCCCCAAAATAACTTAATGCTTTAATTTTTTATACTTTATTCTTTTTGGAGTAATATCTCCTAATCTTTTCTTTTTATTTTCCTCATAATCCGAATATCCTCCTTCAAAATAATAAACTTTAGAATCTCCTTCAAATGCCAAAATATGAGTACAAACTCTATCCAGGAACCATCTATCATGAGAAATAATAACAGCACACCCACCAAATCCTTCTAAGCCTTCTTCAAGAGCTCTTAATGTATTTACATCTAAATCATTAGTAGGTTCATCTAAAAGTAAAACGTTTGCCTCTTGCCTTAGAGTTAAAGCAAGGTGTAGTCTATTCCTTTCTCCACCTGATAAAACTCCAACTTTTTTATTTTGATCAGATCCGTTAAAATTAAATTTTGCTACATATGCTCTAGAATTCATTAGCTTTCCTCCAACAGTAATTTGTTCTTGACCATCAGTTATTTGCTCCCAAATTGTCTTATCTAAATCTATAGCTGCATGCTGTTGATCAACGTATGCTATTTTAACAGTTTCTCCAATATTAAAATCACCAGCATCAGGGGCTTCTTGTTGCATAATCATCCGAAATAAAGTTGTTTTACCAGCACCATTTGGTCCAACTATCCCAACAATTCCTGCAGGAGGCAACTTAAACTCTAAATTCTCATACAATAATTTTTCACCAAAACCTTTAGATACATTATTGGCGTCAATAACATTATTTCCTAACCTAGGTCCAGGTGGAATATATAATTCAATTTTATCCTCCTGCTCTTTAGACTTATCTTGTAATAATTTTTCATAATTACTCAGTCTTGCTTTTGACTTGGTTCTTCTTCCTTTAGCAGACATTCTAACCCATTCAAGCTCTCTCTCAAGTGTTTTTCTTCTTTTACTTTCTGTTTTTTCTTCTTTTGCAAGTCTTTTAGATTTTTGATCTAGCCAAGATGAATAATTTCCTTTCCATGGAATTCCTTCTCCCCTATCAAGTTCAAGAATCCATCCTGCAACATTATCAAGAAAATATCTATCATGAGTAATTGCAATTACCGTCCCCTTGTATTGAGCTAAATGTTGCTCTAACCACATTACAGACTCAGCATCTAGATGATTAGTAGGCTCATCTAAAAGTAAAATCTCAGGCTCTTTTAATAAAATTCTACATAATGCAACACGTCTTCTTTCACCTCCTGAGAGAACTGCAATACTTGTATCTGGTTCCGGACACCTTAAAGCATCCATTGCAATATTTAATTTTGTTTCTATATCCCAAGCTCCTAAAGCATCTATTTGATCTTGTAGTTCACCCTGACGTTTCATAAGAGCATCCATTTTATCTTGATTCTCATAATATTCTGGAAGTCCAAACTTATCATTGATTTTATTATACTCATCAAGAACATCAACTGTTTCTTGCATTCCTTCTTTTACTATATCAATAACTGTTTTAGATTCATCTAATTTAGGCTCTTGTTCTAAATATTCTACTTTGTAGCCATCCGAAAAATGTACATCTCCTTTAAAAGACTTATCAATTCCAGCAATAATCTTTAAAAGAGTTGATTTACCTGAACCATTTAAACCAATTATTCCAATCTTAGCTCCATAATAAAAGGATAAGATAAATATCTTTTAAAACCTGCTTATTATTATTATTAAATGATTTGGACAATCCAACCATTGAAAAAATAACTTTTTTATCGTCTGACATATTTTTTTGTTTATTTGTAATACAAAAATAACTATAAGTTTAAATTAAATTTAAAAGATGAAAAAAAGTATTGGATTATCCATTTTACTAATTACTACAGGTATAGTTTTCCTTTTAGATAACCTTAGCTATATAGATATATCAATAAGAGAAATAATATCAACTTATTGGCCTCTAATATTAATATTTATAGGTGGCGAAAAACTTTTTAGAGATTTAAAATAATATTTTATAGAATCTCTGACAATTTAAATGTTTTATCTAGTACAACTCCTTTTTCTGAATGCTTTACAGTACAGCATTCATTATAATTATCATGTTGTAGAAAAATAATATAATTTTTATCAGCTGCACTTTTAAGAAAAACTGATTTTTCATCTAAAGTTTTAAGTGGTTGTGTATCATAACCCATAACATAAGCAAGAGGAATATGACCAGTACTAGGTAAAAGATCTGCAGCAAAAACTATTGTCTTATCCTTATACTTAATATGCGGAATCATTTGAGATTCTGTATGTCCATCAACATATAAGACATCAAAATTTTCATTAAATTTTTGACCCTTTTGCAAAAAATTCAAATGTCCACTTTCTTCAATTGGAAGTATATTTTCTTTAAGAAATGATGCTTTTTCTCTATAATTTGGGTTAGTTGCATGCAACCAATGATTTTTATTACTCCAATATTTAGCATTTTTAAATGACATATTAAACGATGTTTTATCATTATTCCACTTAACACTACCACCACAATGATCAAAATGAAGGTGAGATAAAAAAACATCTGAAATATCATCTGTAGAGAATCCAACTTTTTTTAATGAAGAGTTTAAATCTGAGTTTCCATGAAGATAATAATGCTTTAAAAATTTATCGTCTTGCTTATCTCCTATTCCATTATCAATTAAAATTAATTTACCTTCATCCTCAATTAATAATGACCTCATTGCCCAAGGACAAAGATTATTACTATCTGATGGATTAGTTCTNCTCCATAAAACCTTTGGTACAACTCCAAACATTGCNCCTCCATCTAATTTAAAAAACCCAGTATCTATTGTATACAATTTCATGTTAGTAATTTTTAATTCACCAAAAATAATAAAGTTGAATTATATGTAGCTTTATATTGAAATTAATAAAATGAGAATACATTTAATTGCTATTGGAGGTAGCGCTATGCATAATCTTGCAATTGCGCTAAAAAACAAAGGTTATAACGTTACGGGTTCAGATGATCAAATTTTTGAACCTTCAAAAAGCAGACTAGAAAAAAATAATCTTTTACCAAATATAATTGGTTGGAACATTGATAAAATTGATAAGAGTATTGATGCAATTATTTTAGGAATGCATGCAAAAAAAGACAACCCTGAATTAATAAAAGCGAAAGAATTAAATTTAGATATATTTTCTTACCCAGAATATATTTATGAGCAAAGTAAAAATAAAAAAAGAGTTGTAATAGCAGGAAGTCATGGNAAGACATCTATTACCGCAATGATATTACATGTTCTACAAAATTTAAATATTGATTGTGATTATATGGTAGGTGCTCAATTAAAAGGATTTGATGTAATGGTAAAACTAACTAATAACGCTCCAATNATTATTTTAGAAGGAGATGAGTACTTATCATCTCCAATAGATCTAAGGCCAAAATTTCATCTCTATAACCCTCATATAGCTGTCTTAAGTGGTATAGCCTGGGATCACATTAATGTCTTTCCTACATTTGAAAATTATGTAAATCAATTTAGAATATTTAAAAATATGATTTCTGAGTGTTTAATTTATTATGAAGAAGATAGTGAACTAAAAAAATTGAGCAGAGAGAATTCTAAATGCAGAATAATTAGCTACAACACACCAAAGCACAAAATCAGTTCTGGCAAAACAATTGTAAATAAAATAGAATTAAAAATATTTGGAGACCATAATTTACAGAACCTTAATGCAGCAAAATTAGTTTGTAAGGAATTAGGAATATCTTCAGTTAGTTTTTATAATAAAATAAAAACATTTACTGGCGCATCAAATAGATTAGAATTAATAAGAGAAAATAAAGAATCTGCAATTTATAAAGATTTTGCTCATTCTCCTTCAAAGCTAAAAGCAACAATTCATGCAATGAAAAAACAATTTATTGAAAGAGAATTAATTGCATGCATGGAACTTCATACTTTTAGTAGCTTAAATAAAGANTTTATAGTTGAATATAGGGACAGTATGAAATTAGCAGATAAAGCAATTATATTTATAAGTAACAAAGCAATTAAACATAAAAATCTAGAACCAATATCTAAAGAAAAAATACAGAAAGCATTTAACCAAAGTAATCTTATGGTTTTTAACGATATCAAAATACTTTCAAATTTCTTGAAAAAAATTAAAATGAAAAACAAAAATTTACTTTTAATGAGCTCAGGAAACTTTGATAATTTCAATTATAACGAAATTAAATTATAGAAATTAGTTAAAATCTAATTTATTCATCACTGATTTTATACTAATAATGATAGGATGTAGAATTAAATTAATTTAAAAAATATTTAAAATATGAATAATTGTGACTCTGAAGGGATTCGAACCCCTAACCTCCTGATTCGTAATCAGGTGCTCTATCCAGTTAAGCTACAGAGCCAAAAACTATAAAAATTATAATAGATTAAATTATTTCAACATAAAGTCCATAGAGAAGCAAATCTTCTTTAATAGGCTCTAGATTTTCCAATTCTCCCTTTAAAATATCACACCTTCCTTTATAATGAGTTAGCAGTGCAGATTGCTCAGCTTGTATTGGATTATGATCACAGATAGCAACGAGACAATCAATTACATGATCAAAACTATTAAAATCATCATTGATTAAATAAAGTGTTTTAAAAGCAACCCCTTTTTTATTAATTCTATCAGTACTATCTGATTTATTTGTCATTTTTTTTCTTTTTTAAAATTTTAGCTTTAGTTTCTTCACCTCTAACTAATCTTTCAATGTTTTTTTGATGTGTGATTAAAGATAATACAGGAACAAAAATAGAAAAAATAATTAATGAATTAGGTGTAGAATCTGATAATAAATATATCAAAATAGGAAAAGACAATGAAGCTATAATAGAAGCAAGTGAAACAAATTTAAATATTAAGAAAATAATGATAAAAACTAAAGAGGAGCAAATAGCTGCAGTTGGATGAATCCCTATTAAAATTCCAAGTAATGTTGCGATACCTTTGCCTCCTCGGAATCCAGTAAAAACTGGAAACAAATGCCCAATAACAGCTGCAATACCAAAAGTGAGCTGAAGTTCAAAGATACCGTCTATTGAGAAAGGAATTAAATCTAAGAAAGCAATTAAATTAACAGAAAGAAAACCTTTTAAAACATCTAAAAATAAAACTGGNAAACCTGCTTTTTTTCCTAAAACTCTAAATGTGTTTGTAGCTCCAGCATTTCCACTTCCAAATTCTCTTACATCAATTTTATAAAAAATCTTTCCGATTAAGATTGCAGATGGAAAAGAGCCTAATAAATAGGCAATAAGTATAAAATAAATATATTCTAATTCTATCATAAAATTTGNGCAAGATAATAATTAAAATTCCTTCTTAATTCTTTTTACAAATTTCTCAGGTGCATCTTCTTGAGCTAGCATATAACGATAAGGTTTTTTACCTCTTTCTTGAGGGGCTTTTCTTTTATTATCATTAACATCAGAAATAGCTAAATTAAAATCTGGGTTAGTTGACACTGATCGCATTAAACCATTATTGTAAACAAAATAATACTCATCATAGAATTCAGTTTGAAGATATATAGTAAGTATATCTGAATTCCTCCCTTTTTCAATTAAAATATACCCATCCATCACACCGTGAATCTGATTATTAAGAATATTTCCTAAACCAATATCTCCAACAGAAACATATGCTTTCTTCATGTTATTCCATTTAAATGTAATATCAGAAAATGATAAAGTAAATAACATTTCCTCTGGCAGTTTACTATACTCATCATTCATTTCAAGATCAATCATTAACTCTTCCTTTTGTTCAGATCCAACCAGATACAATAGATTATTCTTATAAAGATTAGTATATTCAAAAATGTCGTCTCCAGGAGCTGAAAAAATATCGTCAGCCATTACCTGAATTGCTTTTTTAGAAAAGAGAAAATCAAGCATAAAAAAACCACTAAACTCTTGTAATNTATTTTCTTTAAGATTGGATAAAACTCCTATAGATTTAACATCAACTCTACCTAAATCAATATTCAAATCAATTTCACCAGCTCCATATGTTTCACATGATTTATTATTTAAAATAAAATAATTCTCAGTAGAATCATTTAATCCAACTATAAACTCACTTGTATTAGCATTATAACTAACTTTTGAAGATGATTTAATTAATGACGGATCAATAGCTCTATCTTTAATACTTAAAAAAGTAGAATAAATTTTTGTAGAGTCCAAACTCATCATAATTCCTGTAGAAAGCTTTTGCTGATTATCATTATAAATAACAGAATCTAAATTAAATGAAATATTAAAAGGATCAACGAAAGACTTGAACTTTATCCACTCTTTTGAAAAATTATTACAATTATGATTGATTCTAAAAAAACCATCAAATTCTAATTCCTTTCTATCTCCATTAAGATTAAGACTTCCTTTGAAATCAAAAGTTTCATCAATTTGAAATAAATCAGACCCCTTTACATCGGCAATACCATATGTAATAGTATCTTCATTAATTGATAAATTTTTAAAGAAAACTTTTTGTTTTTTATCTAAAGCATTTATGTAAATATAATCTCCACTTGCTTGAAAATTATTTGCACTATTTATTTTTATAGTTGCATTTGAAAAAGTATGATATCTTGTAAGGTTATCAGCAATTAGTAATGAATTATAAATAGGCGAAATTTCTGCATTTTTTCTTACAGTTAATAATCCTGAGTCTGGATAAATTATTGCATCAGCAACTAATAATGAATCAACGCCAGAGCTATAAATTATATTATCAGTTAAACTATAGTTAGCATATTTAGCGGTGAATGATAAGGAATCTTGTTTAGGGTCTATAGAAACAAATCTAGAGCCTGAATTAGCACTTTCTTCAGATTGACTTAAATTTAATTTCTGCTTATCCATATTCCATTCTAACTTATCTATGTAGCAAATAAAATTATTTGCAGGTAAAGTAACATAAGAACTAGAACCATTAGAATAAAATAGGCCAGTTCTGGTACTTAAGTCTATATTAGTTCTTAGATCTTTTGCTAAAAAAGCTAAATCTCCAGATTTCTCAAATACATTTAAATCTGCTTTGTCAGCCTTAAACCAATCAGAATTATAAGAGAATAGTTCAGAAGAAATTTCAGAAAGATCTAATGTCATTTTCCCCTTACCAGTAAGACCTATTGGCTGTAAAGTTATATCACCTTCAAAGTTAGCTATACTATCGTAAAAATTAAATTTATTACCAAGAGAACTAATTCGCATATTGTTATTATATGGACGAAAATGAGCATATGAAGATGTATTTCTGACAGAAGGAAACTCAATTCCCTTAGTTACTTTTTCTAAAACAAAAGAATTAGCTAGAATATTTGATGAGTCAGGGAAAAAAATCATTTCTTTAACATATAAAATTGAAGTTAGGTATTCTAATTTCCCATAACCTTTTAACCCTTTGTGACTTAAATTAATAGTCTTAAAATATTTAGCTGTACCATTATAAATATCAAAACCAGATTTTGGAGCCTCTCTTGTAAAGCCTAAAGAATAATCATCTTGCATACGCAATGTATCATCAAAAACAGGGAATATTCCTGAAGACTCAAAAGTACCAGCAAACCATAAGCCCTTTCCTGTATAACTTTCAACACTATCAATTTCAAATGGAAGTATGTGAAAGGAAAAATTCTCTCTATTATAAACACCACCATAAACAGATGGTTGATCATAATAAACATATGAATCATTATAGCTTTTAAAAATTGGGTAATTAGGGAAAACTTCTTTTCTAAGACCAGATTTATTAGAAGCATCATCAATAACAAGTTCACCAGTACCAGCTTCTATAACTGTTTTTACACGAGTTAATTTTTGATTATTATACATATCTAACTCAATTGGCTGAATGGGAACAGAAAGTTGCACAGAATCAATTTGCTGTAAATCAACTTTAAAATCTTGATATTTAAAATTAAAATCTTTGCCATATAAATTTACTCTTCCATTACCTGCTAAAATCCTTCCGTTAAATATAAAGTCTCTGTCCTTAAGAATTTTAATTTCACCACCATAGGGGTAAAAAATAACTTTTTGAGAATCACTCACTGAAATTCTATTAATTCCTCTAATAATTAAATCTTTAGAAATTATGTCTAAAGCAGCATTTACTATTAGGTTAGAAGAGCTTTTAATCTGTGATTTGAATTGCAACACATCATAATCTCCTTGTTTAGATTTAGCTAAAACATAACGTTTCAAGCTTGGTAAAACAGAAATTTTTTCTTCAGAAAAGTCATAAAAAAGAAAACCTTTATTAGCTAGGTCCATTAAAAAATGTTGAATTTGAACTAGTGGAAATCTAGCATACTTAGCAAAGTCTTCAACAAAAAATTGATTTTCATTTTTTGCTTCCATATAATTCATTACTAAAATAAGAGGATGAATTTGGTCAATACCTTGAAGTTGATCAAACCTTCTTTCAAGATACATGTCAACAGACTCAAAATTAATAATAGACTCAGAGGTTCCAGGCAAAGAGCCAAACGTCATAATATTTTCATCAATATTCCATTGTAATAATTCAAAATTCATATTTAATTGATGATAAGTGTTTAGCATTGGTGCTCCAGAACTTTCATTACTATTGCTAATAAGTTGTAGTTTTCTATTTATATTATCATATGAGAACTTTAGATTAGAATGATATAACGAGTCTTGGTCAAAAAATATTTTAATTCCAACATTTGAGGATTTTATATTATCACCTCCCAAAATAAATTTATTAGCATTAGCGACAAAAACAGTTTTTCCATTTTTATTAAAAATAATTCTAGCTTGAGCATAATCCCCTCCATCTGCAATAAATTCTTTTCCTTGAAGTTTATAACCTCCTTTATAGTCTACATTTGGATATATATCTTTGATAATAATATCCTTTCTGTAAGAAGTAAACTTGGGATAATTATTAATTTGTTTTCCCTTAGAAATTTTATCAATAAACACCCCAGCTATGGGTCTATTAAACATTTTCTTATTAATAAAAGAAACAGAATCTGCTTTAATAACAGTTGTTCTAGTATCAATTTTATATTTTTTAATATTAACAAAAATAGAATCAGCAGAAATTAATTTCTTTTCCCAATTCATATTACCTCCAAAACCAATCCATTCATTAATAATTGGATAGTAACTTCCTTTTGTGTTATAGAGATTTAGAGTGCCACCATTAGAAAAACAAGTTAATGTCAAGTTAGAAGGGAATATAACATAAGGTCCATCATTATCAATAGCAAAATGATAATTCGAATTAGAAATACTCCATTTAGTAGTTTTTGAACTTCTTAAAACATTATTCTCAACTAAATCAATAGTAAAGTAAAAAAACATCAATAATTTTTTTGTAGAAAAATCATTTAAGACTTTGTAGTTAATTAAGAGCCAATCATCAATAAAATTATTGTCAAGAGATTGCTTTTTCAAAGTATTAAGTGATAATAAGAACTGGTTAAAGTGCGGCTTAGCTCGTAATCTCTTTTTAAGCATTAAGTTAGATATTTTAATAATATTTTCCTTTTGCTTTTCAGAGAAACTATTATTAGATAATTTCTTAAATGACTTATAAGTTTCCTTTAATTCAGAATTGTCAGAAGAATTCATAAAATCATTTAGCTCATTAACAAATATCCCAAAATCAGTTGAAAATGAATTGATTTTATTTTGTGCGTTTAGTATAAAAGAACAAATGAATAATACAAAACCAAGAGATAATCTTATTTTTCTAAATGTAACATTAACCATTTATTTTTATTTTTTTTATTAATTAATTTAAAACCAATTTTATTTATTTTTTTATAAACTAAATCAAAATCTTCTACTAAAAAACCACTAATTAATAATTTACCCCCATTAATTAGTAATTTATAATACTTTACTAAATCTCTCAAAATAATATTTCTATTAATATTTGCTAGAACACAATCAAAAGTTTTATTTTCAATTAAAGAAATATCTCCTTTCAAAAATTTAATATTATTAGTGTTATTTAATAAAGAATTTTCAATAGAATTCTCATAAGCCCATTCATCAATATCAATAGCTAATATTGTTTTAGCTCCTAACTTAGATGATAATATTGATAAAACTCCAGTTCCACTACCCATATCTAATATGTTTAGTTTTGAAACATTAATATTAAATATCTCGTTTAACATTAAAAAAGTTGTTTCATGATGACCAGTTCCAAAAGACATTTTGGGAGTAATAATTATTTCATGCTTAATATTTTTATCTTCTTTATGAAAGTCTGCTCTAATAATGCAATGTGAATTTATTTTTACAGGACTAAAACTTTGTTCCCAATTAGCATTCCAATTTTTCTTTTCTATGTCTTTAAAAGAATAATTTATTTTAGTCTGTTGTGATAAGCTTAAAATTATATCAATTGTATCATTTTTTTGAATAACTGAGGTTTTAATGTAACATTTAAGAATATTTTCTTCTAAAGAAAAAGTTTCATAATTAATTTCATTTAATCTAGCTACAAGAATATCAGCAAAGGGCTGCATAGTTTCTAACTCAATAATTAATTCTGTATAAGCCATTAAAACAACTTGATTAAGGAAATAAAATCTGATGAATTTAAAGATGCACCTCCGATTAATCCACCATCAATATCATCTTGCTCAAATATCTCTTTTGCATTTGAAGGTTTGCAACTCCCTCCATAAATTACAGATGTATTATCTGAAATATTTTTATCAAAATTATTTGAAATTAAGGATCTAATATAAGCATGCATCTCTTGAGCTTGTAATGATGATGCTGTTTTTCCAGTTCCAATTGCCCATATTGGTTCGTACGCAATAATAATATTTTTGAAAGAATCAACACCAAGCTTAAAAATTGTATTAGATAATTGTGTAGAAATAATATCTAAATAAGAGTCATTTTCTCTTTGCTCAAGAGTTTCTCCACAACAAAAAATAATCTGTAATTTATTTTGTAAAGCTTGTTGGATTTTTAAATTTAAAATCTCATCTGTTTCTTTAAAATTACTTCTTCTTTCTGAGTGTCCAATAATAACATAAGAAACTCCTGTTGAACTAATCATTTTTGATGATACTTCACCTGTAAAAGCACCTAACTCATTTGAACTACAATCTTGAGCTGATACACTAAAGCCAGATTTAATTTTACACAAATCGCTGATTTCATTTAGAAAAATAAAAGGTGGTGCAAACACAATATTCGCTTTAACATTTCCATCTACTANAGAAATAGTTTCTTTTACAAGACTTAAGGCCTCATTTTTTGACAAATTCATTTTCCAATTTCCTATAATATATTTTTTTCTCATAATTTTATTCTATTTTAATACGGGGATCAACTAACATATAAATTATATCAACTAAAATATTAATAACTATAAAAATCACTGATATAAATAAAACTGAGCCCATAACAACTGGAAGGTCCATATTATTTAATGCATCAACAATTTCTTTTCCAAGTCCATTCCATGCAAAAATATATTCCACAAAAACTGCTCCAGCTAGTAAAGAAGCAAACCAACCTGAAACAGCTGTTATTACAGGATTTAAAGAGTTTCGTAAAGCATGCTTAAAAATAACTATTTTTTTATTTAGACCCTTTGCGTGAGCTGTTCTAATATAATCCATTGACAAAACCTCTAAAAGTGAATTTCTAGATAATTGTACAATTACTGCTAAAGGTCTAATACCTAAAGTAAAAGCGGGTAGAATAAGGTTTTTTAATACTAGTGAATTAGAAACACCGTAATCATCAAGTTCATATAAACTACCATACATATTTAAACCAGTGTAATTATGAAGTAAATAGCCAAAAACCCATGCAACAATTATTGAACTAAAAAAAGAAGGCAGAGCCATTCCTACAACTGAAAAATATAATAAAAATCTATCAAAAAAAGAATCTTTAGCTAATGCACTTACAACACCAAACAAAACACCAAAAATTAAAGCAAATATTATGGAAGCGCAAGCGAGAAAAAAGGTGTTAAAAAAAGTAGAAGAAATTATCTTAGTAACTGGCATGCCAGTTTTAATAAAAGAAGTTCTTAGGTAAGGAAATTTAAAAACTATAGCTGTATGATTAAAATCATAAATTTTTGTAAAATTATATTTTTTCTCATCTAAATAATTGAGAGATTTTTCATCAATAGTTTCATGAAAAGAAAGGGGAGAGACATCATTTAAATAATAGAAATACTGATGTAGAATAGGCTTGTCAAAACCATACTTTATTTTAATTAATTCTAATTGCTTAGAATCCTCCCTTTTATCTAACATCATTCTGGCGGGATCACCAGGCAAAATATTAAAAAGAAAGAAAACTACCGTTAAAACTCCATAAATTACTAGAGAAGAGTAGAGTAGTTTTTTTAAAATATATGAATACAATTATAGAAATTATTTATTTGAAAATATTTTTAAAATCTTCTTCAACAAATTGATTGGATGATGTACCATCAAAAAACCTCATTTGATTACCATTATTTAAATAAATCACAACTGGATTTTCATATTCGAAACCAAGAATTTCAAGATAACTATTTATTTCATCATCAGGATTATAAAAAGCTACTACCTGATAAGAATAATCTTTACCAGCGTAATTTAAAAAATCAGGAATCTTAGCTTCTTCAGTATCTGAAAAAACTATATGTACATCAGGAAAATCAATAATTTCTTCTGAAATACTTGTAAGAGATTTAGCTGCATCCATACAATGCTCACAACCAGCATCAAAAAAACAAAGGATTTTTTTACCATTATTAATANCAAAATCTTTTTCAACATAGCTAGAAAAACTAGACATCTGTTTTGCACTAGAATTAGATGGAATAGGTAATAAAGAAAACATCATAACCAATATCAATAAATATGAAGAAAGCAATAAAAGAAAATTACTATCCTTCTTATCTTCTACATTTTTATAAATATAAAATAACAATAATAATGTAAAAATATTTTTTATTAAAGCTTCCAATGGTGTCATTGGAATTAACTGACCAAAGCAGCCACAATTTTCAGTATCTCCACTAAATATTTTAATAGATAAATCGATACTGAAAATCAATAAAAGTAAAATAGTTGAAGGAACTACTAATTTTTTTATGTAATTACGTTGCAAAATTGCAAAGGCAATAAAAAACTCAAATCCAATAATTATTCTAGAAATAAAAGGAGCCAAACCTTCACTAAACCCCATTGGAATTAATTGCCCTTCTTCAAAAACTTTCGTAATACCATAAAGCGGTGTAGGGTAAAGTTTAGCCAAAGCTGAAAGAAGAAAAAGAGCAGAGATTAAAACCCTTGATAATAGGGGTAGTTTATTTATAAATATATTCATATTATTTACTTAATTTAATTAATGCAAAAACAGCATAATTTAACATATCAAGATAATTAGCATCAACACCTTCAGAAATTAATGTATTTCCATTATTATCTTCTATTTGTTTTACTCGAAGTAATTTTTGTAAAATTAAATCTGTTAATGAACTAACTCTCATATCACGCCATGCCTCACCATAATCATGATTCTTATTAATCATTAAATCCTTAGAAATAACAGAATGCTTTCTAAACATTTTCATAACAGATTGAAATTCTAAATCTTCAGATTGTTCAGAAACACCTAAATCTAACTGTATTAAACCAATTATTGCATAATTTACTATACCAATAAATTCATTTAGTGCACCTTCATCAATTTTTTGCACACCTTTACTTTCTATACTTCTAATTCTCTGTGCTTTAATAAAAATTTGATCAGTTAGAGAGCTAATTCTAAGAATTCTCCATGCACTGCCATAATCTTTCATTTTTTTAGCAAAAATGTCCTCACATTTTTTTATTATTGAATCATATTCTACAATTGTGCTTTTCATAATTAATTACTAAATTTTTAATAATTAAAAATAAACTTTTTCATTTGTCCAAAACAATAAAAAACACTAGTAATTTGATTGATTTTTCAACACCTTGTGTAATGGGTGTATTAAACCTAACTGAAGATTCATTTTTTGATGGCGGTAAGTATATTAGCAGAATTCAAATACAAAATAGAGTAAAAGAAATTTATTTAGAAGGTGCCAAAATTATTGATATTGGAGCTTGCTCTTCTAAACCTGGATCAAAACCTATTGAAGAAAATAAGGAGATCGACAAACTTCTAGAAGCTATCAAAATCATTAAGGAAACCTCACCCAATTTGATAATATCAGTTGATACATTTAGAGCGAATGTAGCACGCGAATGCATTTACCATGGTGCTCACATCATAAATGATATTTCTGCGGGAGAATTAGACTCTAAAATGCTTGAAACTATTGTTGAGTTAAATGTTCCATATGTAATGATGCATATGCAAGGGAAACCATTAGATATGCAAGAGAATCCTCAATATGCAAATATTATTGATGAGATAATCAAATTCTTTGAAAAAAAGATATTATTATTAAATGAAAAAGGTTTCAAAAAAATAATAATTGACCCTGGTTTAGGGTTCGGAAAAAATATACAGCATAATTACCAAATCGTTAACAATATTGAAGAATTTCATACTTTAGGCTATCCTTTACTAATAGGAGCATCAAGAAAATCTATGATTTATAAGCTCTTAGATATTAGTGTAGTAGAGGCCTTAAATGGAACTACAATAATAAACACTATTGCACTTTTAAAGAAAACTAGTATATTAAGAGTTCACGATATAAAGGAAGCTGTTGAGTGTATTAAATTAACAGAAATGACATT
>JGI24540J26637_10000211_pt1 | contig 23413 bp, 25 predicted proteins | sample NorSeaMetagenome_FD_26637 | JGI IMG/M metagenome (IMG submission 26637)
CCCCACTTGTCTCCCCCCGCCTACAAATCAAATCCGACCTCCCCCCCACCCCTCCCTCTCCCTCCACCTTCCCCACTCTACGCACACATCCACGGGCTCTTGCTCCTGACCCTCTTTTTCTCCCTCTCTCTGCCCTCTCCCACGTTGTTGCTTATCCTCATCGCCTTCATGCCGTCGTCAACCTTGAAGCGCAGAGGGGCAGGGGAAATGATCTCGAATTTGTTGTCGGCGTCAACGCCGAGGCTCATGCCGTCCTCCATGGATGCGAACCAGTCGCTGAGCGTAGGCTCGCCCAAGGGGGTAAGCCTCTCGTCAGTTGGGGACGCCATGAGAAGGGGGGGCGAGTTGTTGAAGGCCTGCCTCTCCCAGTGGTTGCAGGGCGTGAGGACGTTGAGTCTGTTGTTGTTGTTGTTTTTGTCTTCAATTATGGTCGGGCGCCCATTGATCGGAGGCGAGGGGAGCAGTTTGGCTGTGTCGAGTTGGGCGGAAGGGGAGATTAATTTGTCGAATGGTTTGAAGGCGTCCTGGGGCTTCGGAGGACTAGGAAGGAACTGTGCGTGCTGCGCAGTGAATATGGGAGAGGGGGACTGGCTGCTTGTGGTTGAGGAGGAAGTGCTAGAGGAACTGCTAACGGTGGAAACCTTCCTGCTCAGGTTGTGAGGATGCTGTTGGTCAAAATCGAACTGTATGACGGGAGGCTGCTGGGCTAACTGCTCGTGCTTTTTCTTCTTGTCTTCCTTGAGCTTGGCAGCAGCTGCTGCGGCCGCAGCAGCGTGTGTCGCGCTGCTGACGTGCCCGGGGTCCCCAGGCTGTGTAGGTCCCCTGGTCCTGCTCCTCATCGCGCTGTGCCACCTGTTCTTGACAGCGTTGTCTGTCCTTCCGGGTACCATCTTGGTGATCTTGGCCCACTGGTTTCCGAGCTCGGCCTGCATCTTGATAATGATGCGGTCCTCCTCCTCAGTCCACCCTCCCTTCTTCACGTCGGGGTTGAGGTGGTTATGCCAGCGCTCACGGCACTGCTTTCCGGAGCGGCCGCCTAGGGCCTCGGCGACGGTGGTCCACTTCGAGGTGCCGTGAATCGCAACGAGGTCCTTGAGCTTGGTGTCCTCGTCGCTGCTCCAGCTCCTCTTGGTGCTCGTCGGCTTCTTGGGGGGGGCGCTTCCGTCGGCATTGTCCCNGCTTGAGACCCTCCCCCTACTACTTTTCCCTGTGTTGTTGCTGATGGCCTCTGACGCCTGTCCAGTGGCACTGTTGACCACCTTGCCTTCCACGATGTAATTCATTGTCCTTGTCTCGACCCTTTTTGATTAAGGCAGTGTCCTATGTGTCGTTTCCCGGAGCTATTATGACTTCTGCCGTAGAAAAAATTGCGGGGCCTTTTGTGTCAATAATAAAAGAGTTGAGATATCAAAAATCCCGAAACCTTTGGACAGGGGATAAGGTTCTTGGAGCCTTGTGCTGTCTATAGGACGATAATTCTATATCGATATTCCGTAAAGTATGTGTATTTAGTGAAGGAAGGTTACGGGAAGGGATTCAAGGATTCTAGATGCCTCCAAAGACAAAACTAAAACCTAATCTCGTTTGGAAAGTGGAGAGGCAACCTGAGTTTGGCTTAGGCTTAGTACCTCGGGACGAAAATGATGTTCAATGGGGTAAAATTTCTCACGCCACGTACGAAGAAGCAATAATTTGTGCGTTAATTCAACGATTAACGATGCTAATAGCGATTGTATGTGTAGGTTTCAGGGCATCCAAGGAGAGGGGAGAAACAACGAATACATCAAAATCTTAACGCCAAGATTTTTAGGGGACCCTGGTCGCTGGGTCGGCGGGGGCTTTCTTAACTTACATTTTTCTTGTCGTATATTTTCTTTGCATTAGCGGCATAAAACTCGTTGCCATTAATTCCTAACGATGGAAAGCATCTATAACCTAGTCCCTGAGCCTTATGTTGAGCCTGTAAAGGCCCCAATGTACAAATCCAAGTACGATCCCCTTCAGCCCCTTACGTCCTCCACCTTTGGTTTGCATGGCACGACTGCTACCGTTGGTGGCGGCATCGAGGAAATAAAGAAGGTGCGTTGTTGATCCCAACCCCGGCGTCTTCGGACGATTTGGATAATGGCCTCCCCCTCAAATTCCTTCACCCCAACCTCCTCCCGTAACCTCCCCCCTTTGTCATGCTGAATTTGTCCTCCATGCCACTTCCCACCCCCGTTCCAAACATGATTGGCCCCTGACTAACTCTGGACTCCCCGCCTTGCCCCTCTCCGCCCTCAGAATCACATCCTCTCCTCCACCTTTGGACCCTCAGCCAAGAATTCCGTCCACTCCCCCTCCAACTTCCTCAAGAAGGGCTCCAAGAGCCAGAACTCTAACACCATGTCGAGGTCGACCGCCAAGTTTAACCGCACCAACCCTGCATCCAAGCCCATTGTCCCCCGTCGTCACGAGAAGCCTGTCATGGGCCTCCACACTTCCAAGAACTTTATCACAGCCAATGCCGTAGAGGCCATCCTCTCCGTGCCTCAGATGCCCCAGGCGAAGTCCATGGACTACAAGTCCAAGGAGGACTACGGCAAGGTCCCTGAGTACCTCAGCCAGGTCAAGGAGGAGATCAGGCGTGAGAACGACATGATTGACGAGTATGTCCGCAGGCAGCTCGGAGAGGAAGAGGTCGCTCCCGAGGAGTTCGACGAAATGGACGAGTATGAGAGGGATGACCTCATCAACAAGCTTAAGACCAAGTGGGACGCCGTCAACGCAAGGTACCAGCTTACGGCCCACCGCGTCAACTTTGAGTCTAGGGGCGACATCAACAGGAAGCAGTCACAGGAAACCGAACTGAAGAGATTAGAGAACGACATCATGATGCTTCAGAGGGCGGGCAAGGTCATGATATCGGCCGACTGCTAAGGGGACTGTTGGGTGTTGTTTGTTGTGAGGAGGGTTTTTGTAAAGTGGGGAAGAGAGTGGAGCAGGGGCGTAGCTTTTGAGTAAGAAAACACTTAAATGCCACACATTTCGCATTCTAAAAACCTTTTCCATCTATTTTACGTCTTTCCATTTCGCACCCACCAACTGCCAGATCCACCAAGGGGGAGGTTACATTTTACCTTGCTACCTAACCCTTCCAACCTTGTCACAAGCTCCGGTATTCCTTCTTCTCCGTCCGTCCTTAACCTGTCCAGATCCCTTAATCGCCATGGAAGAGCCGAACGTACCCCCCACAATCCAAACAACCTCAAGTGACCCTCACGAGCCCCCACCTTCCCCCATTCCTGATCCCTCCCCCAACCCCTCGACGGACGATGTAACATCTCCCGCTCCAACTGAAGGACAATCTGTATCAACGAACCCTACAAAAACGTCTTCTATGGCTAATAACCCAATGAACAAGACTGCTTCCCGCAACTCCTTCACTTCTGTTCTCCCCACATCGTCCTTCCCCGTTTCGAGGAACCAAAAACTACAGCACAAGTTCCTTGGTGTTGAGTGGAAGTTCCTCGAAGATACTGACTACGGCGATACCATCACGCTCCATCAATCAATCGACCTCGATCGTTCAATGTTCATCTCCCCTTCCAAGAGCTATCAAGAGCACAAACCTCGATCTCCGCGCTCCCACCGTGCAGACTTTGACAGTTTGGCGACTATCCTCAAGAGGACCACGCCACGAAGACCAAACGGGTTAATACCAGAAGAGCCGGACACTGAGGAGGATATTCTTGACATTATTGCGTTGCAAGTTCTAGACGACGAGTACGATTCCATCGTGGCTAAAGAGAAGCTGGGCCTCATCGACAAGAAGTCGAAGCAGGGGGGGCTACTGAAACAAATTATGGGAGTCTTCCAAGACGCCTCAGACGACCGCTTTGTCCGAAGACTAGAGGAACAGAAAAAGGTAGGTTAAGCCATCCCCCCAATGTTGCAACATATGAACTTGTACTAACGCCACACGCAACACGTATCCTACCCAACAGCAAAAGGAGGAGGAAGAAAGGAAGAAAAATGAGCTTGAGGACGCTGAAACTGACTCTGACGCTGACACTGACTCTGACTATGACTCTGACTATAATTCTGACTACCGCGAGCATGATCCCACCCTGGTGCTCCTTGGGTCTGCAAAGAAGAAAAAAATAGAAGATGATAAAAAGTACCATAAAAAGCAAAAGAGGGAGATCAAACAGAGAGGTTCGGTATCCCTTGAGACGAGGATAGCAAAAACCAAGGCTGAAGCCGAAAGGTTAGGATCTGCCCTTCATCTAGCTAATTTTGACCCTGAACCGAAGAAACCAGAGCAGATGTCTAAGGACGATGACGCGGGACCTAACGACCCAACTAAATCACCACCGAGACAAATCAGGTCCACCTTGATTGATGCAAGGACTATAGAGCAGTTTGAAGTGGAACTTCCGCTCCATGTAGATCGCCCCCCATCTCCTATCGTGTATGCTCGAAGCATGGTTCCCATCAGAATTGCTGAGGACATTCCTCACATCCTTAAGGCCTCATCCTCCCACCACAGGACAGCCATTTCGCCGAAGGGGAAGCTAACAAAAATCAATATAATGAAGGACGCCAAAGTGGCATTAGATGAGCTCAATAGTGATGCCAAGAGTCAAGGTTCAGCAGGCAGTAGCTCCGCCTCGTCCGCAGCAAACACCCCTCGAAATAGTCCCAGACCTTTCGGTCCTTCGCTGCAGAATGTTACAGAGCGTGGAAACCGACAGAGCAAAGCTGCTCGTCTCACACGTAGAACTCGTGGCACTCGCAACGCTCGGCCTTCTGGTGCGCCGGTCCACAGAGGTAGGAAGCTCACCAGACCGAAAAGGATAACCAAGAAACGAAATGAGTCGTCCGCCTCTGAGGGCATTTTTGCAACTCCGATCTACGCCCAATGTGTGTCTACCCTAGAAAAAAAGGTCAACGGAACTCTCTGTTACGCCGAAGTCACTGAGGCTGGTAAGAAGAACAACGCTTCCGTGGATTCTGTGGACGCTGCTGAATCCAAACCTGAAAAGGTCCGCTACGGAGCGTGGTATATAGATCCCAAGAAGTGGACTGTCGGTATGTATAACGTCCTTAATGAAATGGCCGCCAAACAGCAGGGTTCCTGGGGTGTCGAAATGGCAAACATCAAGGCAAAGGCTGACACCCTCCAGAATGAAATCCCTAAACTTTTCATTGGCAAGGCATTCACCAAGGATCTCAGCAGCAAGGGCGCACGGATTCCTCATTTCCTCTCTCGAGTAGTCGTGGACGAGAAAGAGATGTCTGGGGCCGAACCTGTAGTAAAAAAAGTCCAAGCACCCAAAAAGAAGGTCGGCACCTTCGTCGCCATCCCTGAGAAGAAGAAGCCAGACTTTAAAGCGCAAAGTTCTTCTCGATCGATGCGTTCGTCCTTGAAAAAATAATTGTATGGTGTGATATTGATGAAACAGTTTTATTTTATTGGTCGCCCTGCCATTAATTAAATTATGATAATAGCACATGAGAGGGTTAACAGAAGCTGAAAGGCCTGGTCAAAAGCAACAAAGACTTGACGGTATCGTTAATTTGGCCGTTGCTTGCATCGACTCTTGCAAGGCTCTCGGGTGTGCAAATGTGCTTGACACAGTTGGACATGTAAAGCTGGCTGTCAGTTCCAGACACCATCTGGTCATTGAAAGCCTTGCTACTTGGCTCCTCTCCTCCCAAAATAAGAGAACACTTGATTCCGTCGACGACATCTCCAACCTCCGGGGCGTCCTTTGCGCTCTGGCTCTCCTTGTCCAATTCAACTAATCCAACACTGTAGTCAACGAGGTCGCTTCCGCCCGTGAACGCGTCGGTGTCCTTGACCTGAAGACTGCACTTCCCCTTCCCAATACTGTTATTCCACCTCGAGCTCTTGAAGTCGAAGCTCGTGCAAAGGTGACTGACAACGTAGCAAGCCTTTCTCTCGATCTCAGGGGTCTTCATTGTCAAGCCGGGGGCCTCGGCGTTGTGGAGCTTGGCCTTGGATGCCATCTCGTCGGCCGGCATAATGTTGATTCCGGCGACCCTCAATTCGTTGAGGAGTTGGGCAGGTTCTAAGAGCCTCTCCCTCAGTTCCTTGAGGGGCTCAATCTCGGGCTCCAAAAGTTGACACTTTCCGCCCGTTCTGGCTGCGATCTTAACAGTGTAACGGGGTGTTACGAGAGTGTAATGAACCTCATCCTCGTCCCCCCTTGCCATGACTGGCTTGACACTCCAATCCTTGAAGCAGAGGTCAGCAAGTGTGTCCTGAACCACAGCAAACGATCCAACGGCAACGACGTTGAACTTAAGTTCGCTCGTCTCGGGGTTATAATTGGCGTCAACGACGGCGTCTGTCACCCACCGGTGTTCGACAGGGTGGAACCAGGCGACCTTTGGTTCGTCGGGAAGGATGAGCCCAGACCCTAGCTTGAGCGAGCACTTGATCTGGGGTGCGACGGCACTAATTACGCCGTCAAGGTTACCGATTGGATAGTTACTCTTATGAATTTCGGTGCTGTGGTCGTTAATTTGCCTCATGACCCAGCCCTTGACACGCTTTGCCGTGGGGGGGAGGTGTATTATGTCCAGCTGGAAGATTCCTCCGAGGACAAGGTTCTCCGTGCCGAAGCGGGAGGATATTTGGTGGTAGGGGAAGTGAATGGCGCGGACAGCCACCTGAGCGCTCGCAAATGGGCGAGGAATGTCGATCCTCATTTCGAGGTTGTCAAAGATGAGAGGGTAATACTTGAAGGACTTCTTCTGGTGGTTCACCCACATTCCCATCTTGATGTCCCCGGACTTCTTGCCAAGCTTGATCTCCTTCCCCTTTCCGTCAGCGGTGTTGACGAAGTAATGGTCGGCGTGCTGGATTATATCAAGGGTGGCAGAGTCCAACTTGTTCACGCAGAGCTCCCTGAGAACCGGCATGAACGCCCTCATGGTCTCGACCTTCTGCTCGTCAAAGTCGAACGATGACATCATCTTGGACACCGAGCTGAAGAGGTCGTTCACAATCGTCTCCGTGTAAGTGAAACAGTCCATGGCCTCCTGGAGGTTCATGTTCCCCTTCTCTTTAGCCTCCGTAATGTAGGCGTTGAGGTCGGTCTCGGTCGTATCGGGCTTGGTGGAGCACGACATGTACCTGTCCCACTCCTTGCCGTCGGAGAAGTTCTTCTTGTGCACCTCCAGGGCTGCAGCCCGTGACTCGAGCACTGGAAGCATCTCCTCATAGGAAGCCTTGAGCCTATCGAGCTCGTCCTGTCTGAAGTGCTTCTGCTCCTCAATCTTCCTCTCTGCCGCCTCCTTTGTGGCCTTCTCATCGGCGATCCGTTTCTCCTCAGCCTCCTTTGCTGCTTTCTCGGCCGCCGCCTCTGCAGCAAGTTTCTCAGCCTCAAGCTCGGCCTTGGACTTCTTTCCCTTCTTCTTAGGCGGCATGGCAGCTCTCAGTACTAAAAGTGTGGTCGGGTGGTATAATTACGGACTCAAAGAGCTGTCAAAAGGAGGTTTGGGTTTAACTGAGAGTTGGGAAATGCTGTTATCAAAAGTGCTTGAAAACGAGGGGGGCAACATTTTTTGTTTAAGGTGTTTGCTTCATTACGCGCGTCCTTTACGAGGTGCTTTTTGTTCTAGTTCTATCCCTGCTCGGCCTTGACGTCCTTCTTCGCCTTCGTCTTCTTGGATTTTCCTCCCGATTTTCCAGACTTGGTCATTCCCTTGTTGGAACCGCTAAAGGTTATAGCTTCCATTCTCTGCTTCTTAACCTCGCTCATAGTAATGTTTCCCTTGAGGTAATCCTCGGTGCAAAAGTCTGGCAGTTTCCCGGTGTAGCTGTGGTATTCGTAGATTCCGACGCACTCCTTGGCGTACCTGTCAAACAGCTTCTCAGCATCCGACCAGCTCCTCTCTTCAAGGACACATCTTAGGACCCTCCACTGTAATCGGCTTGTACAACTCTCCTCATCGCTGAAGGGAAGACCTACGTAGACCTTCAGAACCTTGTGCCAGCTTCCCTCATAACTATCCTTGAAAGCCTTTATGAGCTGTGAGGAGAACGGGCGTTAGTTATAGACCTAGACGAAATGATATCGTAACATCGCTCCCCCCTAAGTCGGATTTTTCTTTTTCCCCGCCTCACCTTGCCCAAAGTTGGATACTTCATCTCCTTGAACATGAGCGTCTTCCGCCTCGATATTCCCATGGCTCCCCATCTCCAGCCACTGTCAACCGAAGCGCTCTCCTTGTCCACCTTCTTGCCGTTGTGGGCATAAATGGCGAGTATTATGTGTCTGTACACGTTGCCGTCGCATTCTGACTTGAAGGAAATTGGAATTCGGATCACTCCGCAGTAACGTCTACACGCGCTGGAATATCCCGCGATAGCATTCTCTGGGGACAGGGGATTTTGGTCGCTATTGTTTTCTTGGTTCTTGGGGTCGTCGGGATCCTTAGTATGAGCGGCAGTTTGAGGGACGAGAAGGGGCGACGTCATGGAAAGGGACTTGAGAGAAACCATTGTGAGGTAAACCCCGAGAAAGACGGCTTCCACACACTGGATTGGCAAACCCTCCTTGATCATCTCCTTGGACACTGCAACCACGTGCTTCAAGCCCTTATCCCTGCGAAGGGTGAAGAAGGGGGGGAGCCCAGTATGGTTGTACTGAAAGGATGATATGTACCGCTGGATCGTCCTGTGCAGAGACGGGTAAGGAGTGTTTGGAGCCGGCCTCGTAATTTGGCCTGGTATTGGATACGGGTGAATTGGAGGCTTTGGAAGGGGAGTCTTTCCAGACAAAATGTCCGAGATGAGGGATCGGGTGCGAGGGGATGTGAGAAGCTTCGTCGATATTTGCTTCGACTCTCTGGAAGAGGGATGGAGAGGTGGGTGGGAGGGAGTGAGGCGGAGGCGGAGGGCATGTAAGGTTATTTTTTTAAGGACGCAGCAGCACAGACAGCAAGGCAGAACTCACTCATTGTCAAAAGGTGCAGCAGCTCCGGCCTCGTCTTCTTCGTTTCCGGGAGGATAACCATCGTCTTCGTCGCCATCGGTTTCTTCGTCCCCACTGCTCAGTTCGGATGACGACAAAACCTGACGAGTCAAGCTCAAAGGGTTTCCTGAAACTTCTTGACCATCCCCCCCATTAATGCTAACATCTCCTTCGTCGCCGCTCTCAGTGACAGCCGAGGCCACCGTGGAAACTGATTCCGATGCAGCACTCAAGTAGTCCGCCGTGCTCGTCATGAAATCCGGCTCAATGTCCATTGTTAGCGTGTTGGCGGTGGCAAAAGGACTTGCAGAACAGTAAAATCAAAAGATCGGAGGAGGACGAAACTCCCTATGTTGCTATGATCTCCGCTTAATGGTGGGAAGGGCGATGATTGAACGCGTTTCGATAATCAGAAGAATTTAACCATTTTTGCCCTCTCAAAGGACGGAGAAATTCGATGGATTATTAACAATAAACCCACCTTTCACTTTTGGTAAGGTTTTATCTCCTCCCAACGCAATATCTCATCATTAATAATTATTTCTAATATCAATCTATAGTCTAAGTATACTATATATACTTTATTTAGTTCAATTATGAATCATAAAAGGTTAAAATCTTACCCTCAATGCTCCCAACATCACCAGCCTTTGCTCACAAATTTCTCCCCTTGTTTCTCCCTTTCTCCTCCCTCTCACCTCAGGTATCACTCTAACCACTCATCCCCTTGATTGGGTTACCAAGTCATTAAGAGGTAGGTACTCTAGGAAGGTTCTCGGAGCAAGAATTCATCGGAAACGTTCGGCTCTTTATCCTTCAAGGCTTAAACACCCTCTAAATTCCATGTTATATGAAACGTTGCACGAGCAACAACTAATGTAACACCAATTCGAAATCGAAGTCGACATCGAAGTTGGCATCGAAATCGAAATCGAAGTTGGGATCGAAATCGAAATCGTAGTCGACATCCAAATCGGCATCCAAATCGAAATCCTAATCGGAAAATCGAAAATGAAACTAATACCCGGCAAAAGAGACCTGGTGCTGTCTGAAAAGACACAGATAATTAATTAACTGATTATGGATTGATCCAAAACTTAGGCTGTTGGAGTTAAATCGGTTTCAAGTATGGTGATGCTCAAGGTGGGTTTCTTCGTGATTTTTTGTGGTGCTTGGTTCTTTTGTGGGTTGTGTTGGCTCTCTCGTTAGGGATGAGGGCTGAGGTCTCTTTAGGCTCTCAATATTACTTAATCCTCTTGTCTCGAGCTCGAACATCCCTTTCTCAAAAAGTGGTATGGGCGGCCATTTTGGGGGCGCATTAGTTCGCTCTATCTTTTCGTTTATCTTACCCTCGGTCTCTCACCTCGTACCTGTAGCAAACGTCCCTCGACAAGGAGGAGGCCCGCATCAACGCAATGAGGGCCCGAGCTCAGGCTCGCACCCAGAGGTTCCTGAACGCCCGTGAGCGAACACTCGGGGTTGACAAGGTCGGCCTTGACCAGCAGGTCGAGGAGAAGAGGCTCGCCAGGCTTGCCCAGAAGCAGGCTGACATGGATCAGTTCGCCTATGACCAGCAGGTTGCCCGCATCCTTGAGAGTAACGAGGCCGATGCCCGCTCCGCCAGGATGGCCGAGATGAACGAGCTGAGGGCTGACCTCATGGCCCAGGCCGCGATGCCCAAGAACACTTGCGACAAGATTGGAACTCCCATCAACCCAGAGCAATGCTCTACCTCTGCAGGGCAGTACTTTGCTGGGGAAGACAATGCCAGGGATGAGAGGATTAGGCAGCAGCAGGCCCAGATGAGGCAGTGGACCCGCCAGCAGATCGCCGAGAAGTCGGCCAGGTCAACCGAGATCAAGGAGGACGGAATGAGGTTCCACCAGTACTTGACTGCCGTTGATCAGATGAGGGCCGAGATGGAACAGGCGGAGAATGATCGTGTCAGAGCGGAGAAATTGATGATCCGCATGCAAAACGAGGCAAGGGCTGCCGAGGTTAACGATCAGAACACTGCGGACAAGGAGTTCGAGACCAAGCTCAACAATATGGAGCTCAAGCACGTTATGGAGGACCCCTTCCTCAATGAGGAGACTGACGCTGCGAAGTCTGCCGTCGCCGACTACAGGGTTCGCCCAGACCACTTCAAGGGTTACTCAAAGGATCAGGTCAGGTACATTTTCAAGGAGAACGAGGTCCTCGTTGGTGACCACAAGGCGGCTAAGCAGGAAGAGAAGGAGGTTGAGGCGGCGTGGGGGAGGCACACTGCTGCTGTAACGTTCGCGATGGAGCAGAATGAGCAGGCGCAGAAGGCGCAGAGGGATTACATAAACAAATTGGAGGCTGAGGACATTGCGAAGCAGAGGCTCGTGCAGGCCGAGAGGAAGCTGCAGTCTCAGAAGGATAAGTTCGGAGCCATCGATGGAGGATTCTTCGAGGGCTTTGGAACTTCGTGCCGTTAGAAGAGAGCCGGGTTAGGGTTAAAAAAGATTTGTTTTCATTAGAAACGATGCGTCATACTCTCCCGTCCGTCAGCTATCTGTGGTATGTATAGTGGTGCCATTCCTGGACCCTAGTGGTTAATGATACATTTAGTTTGTCTTGGATCTCTTTCTCGGTTACGAATCACCTTCCTCCCCTGAGGTTTCCGACATTCCCGTCTCCCCAGCGCCACCCGAAGACGGGCTTTTTCTCTCCCTTGACATCGCCCACCTTCTCAATGACGCCGATGGCGACCATGACGTTGGCAATGTCATAAAGCCTCCTAACCTTTGTCTTGATTCCCTTGACCTCCTGATTTATGGTGCCCTTATCGGAACCCCTTGGGTTGGCCTCTCCTCCCTCGCCGAGGATCCAAACGCTCGCGTCGGCGAGGCTGACCCCCTGGCCTTGGCCGTTGTAGCAGGTGAGGAACATCTGGATGAACTTCTGGCTAAGCCTCGCGAGAGACTTGTCCTTGTCGACGTCCTTCTTGGCCGAGCCGCGCTGGAACCTGAAGGGGACGTTGATGTCGTATTGTCCGCGAAGAATGTAGCCCTCTTCGATGATGGATATGATACTCCTGTACCCCCTCTGGTTCATCCACTTGCCGTCCTTGCCCTCCACTCCCTCAATAATCCCTTCCCACATAAGCTTCAGGAAGACTTCCCCGAGCCCCCCAACGCCGCACCAGTCGTATGTGTTCTTGCAGCGACGCTTGACGACGGAGACCGACTCGAGGATGTTGATAATGTCGTAAATTCGACGACGTTCCACGCCCAGCAGGGTGGCCGAATAATCGATGGAGATGGCGGGAGCATTCCGCTGTGAGTAAAATTCGATAAATAATGTGCATAGTAGCCCGAGGGACTTTGACTTTCGGCTGTAAACCTCCCCGCCAGGACCCTGCCGACTATTGTTCTGTTTCTTGCTAGCATTTCTCGACGCTATCTTCTTGACAGCATTCTTCTCCTTCCTCTTGCCGCCAGCACGAGTGCTGGGAGCGGATGTGGACGTGGACGTGGACGTGGACGCAGCTACGGTGAGCTTTCCGTGGTTTCTCGACATGGTGGATGTGTACTTGGTGGTGGAATGCTGGATATAAGAGGACTCGGCGCTCATCATACTTCCGAACCCCTGAGTCGAGGTCGATGAGAACATGTTTTGAAGGATGGCAGCGGCGTCCCTACGAGCTGGAGAGGGGTCGACAAGAGACGAACCGCGGGGGGAGCTCAGAGCCATGGTGACGGGGGTCGCAGAGGCCACACCATTAGCGGAGGTGTCCCTTCCGGCGGCCTGACTGGTCGAAGTCATTGTCTTCGCCTTCCTAGATGCCGGGGGGGACATCAACTTTGAAGCTGGAACCCCCACAGATTCCAAAGATCCCAACACATTCATGTTGAGATCCCTCAGCACGGTCACATCCTTCGGTGACAAGTTATCCATTATGAAAGCCCGAGGTGATTGATGATGTGTTATTTCTAAGCTCCAGTTAACTGCATCGAGGGGGGAAACGAAGTAATGGGACAAGTTAGATATGATGATTTCGAGGGGGGAAGGGTTCGAGAATGAAAATCGCACTAAACGACATGATGTGGGCTCCCCTTTGAATATATAGGTTTATATTGTATACAAAAATGTTAGCAATACCGTCACAACCACGCTTGCTTTCCATATTGGACGTTTTTACCATCCAAACTTAAATCCTCCACCCGGGAAAATATTATTTTTTGAACTTTAATGGCATAATTGGGGGTATCGCCTAGAGGAGACGAACTTCACATATAAATTATCTACAGAGAATAAAAAAATAGATCCAAAGAAACGTGTTACTAACCTTTTAAGGGGCTTTGAAATATTTTTGATGGGTTTGGTGATTTTTTGCTTCTACAAAAAAAAAATCTGTTCAATCGTCTCCAATCGAGCGTCCGAACCTCGTAATTACCAAAAATCGGCGTAAATCACCTTATTATTCTCAATCCCATCCGATACATATTGTAACTGATCCGATCATATTCAACAAGTTTCTTGTTCACAATGGCAACTAAGCGGACTAGCATCGACCATCGCTTGCAAGATCGGTCTCCTACCCCCCCTCCTGCATATGAGTCCTCCCTGGTTGCCCAGTGGCCGCTTTCCTCCATCGCAAAGACCCCATACATGTTGGCAGGGACCAGGAAGGGGGTTGTAGTGCAGCAAATGAGCGACCTGGAGATCTATGATGTCCATGATGGTTCTAACGTGGCATCAACAGACTTTTCAGCCAACGGTGAGCTGACTTCGGTTAGTGTGAGCGGCTGTGGAAGTTATGTTTTCACAGGGGGTAGTGATGGAAAGGTCAGGAAGTGGAACGTGGGGGCCTTGAGCTTGGACTGCATCTGTGTTTCCGAAAGACTTGGAACGGACTGGATTGAATCCCTGTCCGTGAGCCCTGGGGTCAGTGCATCTGGAAAAATTGTGATTGGAGTGCTGACCAGGGACAATTGTGTTTACATGCTCGACGGCGACAGACTCGAGGTTGCGGCCTCGAGAAAGGCCCCCAATTTACACAAGAATGGTGTTGAGTGCTTCGCAATTTCCTCCTCGGGGAACAATGTTGTCACCTCGGCTGCCAGGGCCAAGGCAAAGTCCCAGGCCTTCAAGCTTTGGACGGGCCAAATGGAGGAGGTCGTTAAACTCAAGCAGCCCCATATGAACGCGGTGCAGGGGGTCGTCTTTGGACCGACTTCCGACGACAAATTTTACTCTTTCGCAAATGACTGTGCAATCAAAATTTGGAGCTTCAAGAACAAGGTCTGCACATCGACGATTGAAAGTGCCCACCACGCATCAATATCGAACATGTCGTTCTCCAGTGACGGGGGGTACTTCCTCACCACTGCTATGGACAATTCTCTGACCATGTGGAACGTGTCAACCAACAAGAGGAGGGCAAGTTGCGATGCAGGGGAGATTCTCTCGCAGGCTGTATTTTGCGGCAGCGAGGATGAGCGGGTTGTCACATTGAGTCGTGCCGGGGGGGTCATGGTTTGGGAAGAAAGCAACCCAGACAGAAGGCTGGTGGATAATTCAGTCATCCAGGAAGCCGTCGAAAGCACCACCACGCAAGAGCCCCCTGTTCCCCTGTCCCAACCTCCCCATGCCACCGGTGTCCCCCCCGCCGCCCAACCTGCCGAGCCTTCTCCCCGCATGAGCTTCAACATCCTCAACAAGATGACGTCTGCCTTTCGAAGTAGCAGCAAATCTTTTGACAGCTCCGTGACTAACTCTCCTGTCACCCCGGCATCAAGTCCGCAAGGTATTTCCTCGGCGACACATCGAAGATCTGCGAACCGGGGCTCCCTCACCGGAGCTGTCGCAATGCCAGGGATGGGGGCCATACCCATCGACAATTATAACCTCGACAGGGATAGTGCGTCCACGATTGAAGACCCGTCGTTGAAACTCGAGGTGGCCCAGAACCAAGTTTACTACACAAAGACCAAGAACGCAAAGCTTGAGAAGGAGGTTGAAGGTTTGAAGGCTAAATTGTACGCCAAAGACGTTGAGCTACAAAAGAAACAAGAAGAACTGGACGCTGCTGTGCTGCAGTCTCAACAGACTGGGCGGCAATGGCGGACATACCACGATCATGCTCTCAACGATACGGCTTCGAGGTGGAGAACGCACTCGGAGAGCCTCGAGGCTGAGAAGCAGAATGAGGCGGATGCCAACTCGTCAATCAGAGAAGAGATAGAGCACTTAAAGGAAGAATACAACATCTTTAAGCAGAAGAAGGACGCAGCCCTCGACGCAAGGATCGATGAGGTGGAGAGATTGAAGGAACTCCTGAAGGAGCAAGAGGCTGACAACGACAAAAGAGGCTTCATGGACCAGATTATATTCAACATACTCAAGGGAACGAAATGTATGGATGTACAGTACAGCCTGAAGCAAGACGAAGGCAGGATGACAAGCCTTTCGAAGCTTGTGGCCGATGCAATGAACAATGACTACCTGCCTGCAACGCAGCTCATGGACGCCGCCAGGAGACACAAGAATTGGGAGGCCGAGGGGAGGAAGAAGCTCAGCGAGGACATCAGGGCTATTGTCCTTGACAAGGAGATTGAGTTCGCATACAAGAGGCACGAGACCATAAGGTCAATTGAAAGTCTGAGGGACAGGACACTGAACCAGTGCAGGGAACTTGCGAGCAAGATGAGATCCGACGTCACGAATGCCGAAATTTACAAGAAAAGATACCACGAACTTGTCGAGGAGCACGACTTTGTGGAAAAGAAGGTTGTGGAAGGTGAGGAACGCCTCAACTCTGAGAGGGAAAGGCTCGGGGAGATTAGTGTTTCGGGTAACGCTACGCTTGTTCGCGAGGCGCAGTCGAACATACAGGATAATCTTCAGGATGTTGCAAAGTGGGTGGACGTCAAGAAGGACATTTACTACACAATGAAAAAGGAGGAGAACCTGTACTTCAGGGCTTTGGAATCGAGGGATAACAGCAGGGCCAATTACGAGAGCCGACAAATGATTTACGACGAGGGCATCGGGCAGGCATTCGTCTCGGCCATCAAGATTGTATCGGATGCCGATGAAGTTGCTGCTGCCGAAGAGTACAAGAAGCAGCTCAAGCTCGAGAAGGAGCAGGAGGAGAAGAACAAAATTAAGAGGGAGAAGGAAAGGAGGGAGAAGAGGAAGAAGGCCATAGAGGCTAAAGAGGTCGCGGGTACCATTAACCAAGAGGCGGGGACAAGAAAGAGAAGCAACAAAAAGTCTCCGTTCCTAATGGGAACCCACGCCACCATGAACAGAATCAGGGAACGCATGCAAGGGAAGTACGACGTCAGTTTCGGCGACCTTGTCTCCAAGGACAGCAAGTTCAACCGCGGCGATATTGCCTTCAAGAGAACGAGAGAAACTGAGAAAGCGGGCCTTCACGAACCACCTCTCAGCAGAGCCCTCTTTGCCGAGAGCGCGAGGAAAAACCAAACCTCTGAGCGCAATACGGTCCTCGAACGGCACATGTAGAACGACAAGTATCAACCGCCGATGATAACCAATCTGTGACATAAAAATTCACTTTTATATCTATCGAAGGAACGATCTAAAGCAACCCACGCACTCGTTGTTTCAGCTTCAAACTTCTTGCTTGTTCCATTAACTTCTATCCGCTCGATAAAAGCACAGCAATGGCGTCCAACTACACAACAGGATCGACGGCCTCCACAATCTCTTTCCCTTCCAGCTCTCTACTTCAGTTGATTCATCTTCATTTGTTGTCCAATGGATATACAAAGGCCTCTCATGCTCTTCAAGAGGAGTCTAATGTTGGTTTGCCGTGCGCAGTGCACCCAATTAGGATGTCGTGCAAGGGAGGAAGGTGGGGGGACGTGCTGAATGATTTAAACAGGCTGGATGAGAAGGTTATGGACGCGATTCCTGAGGATCTCTTGCGTGAGGTTAAGGAGATGACTGTTTTGGAGCTTTGTGAGGTTGATCAGAAGATTTCAATGCTCGCCTTCAGGGCTCTTGACAATGGAGAGAACATCTTCTCCGGGGAGGCAAGGGTGAGAGTTGACAGGGCGCTCCAGTCGGCATCTTCGGTGTCCTATGGGTCAAAGTCCAGTGTGACGAAGCAGAGCAGGAGAGATGCGATAGGGAAGAGGCTGGAGAAATATGTTCCCACTGCCCCCATGGACCGGTTGACCGCTCTGATTACTCAGGCCCTTCAGTGGCAGAGGCACACCGGCACGCTTCCTTTGACGAACATGAGTGAACACGATGACCCGAGCGTGATCGTTCCCGCCTCCTTTGACTTGGTAACGGGCTTGCCTCCTGTGTTTGCAACGGAGGCTTCGGAAACCTTGGCTAAAAGGAGCGATGTGGATATTGTCCCGAGTCAGCAGTATGGTGTCGTTAAGTTCAGCAAGAAGACGCACGCGGAGACCGTTGCCTTTCTCCCGGATGGCTCTGGGATTTTGACTGGATCCACCGACGGTTTCGTTGAAGTGTGGAACCATACAACTTGCAAGCTTCGCACTGAAGATTTGCCCTACCAGGCGAACGACGAGATCATGCTGCACGAAACCAACGTGTTGAGCGTGTGCAGCAGTCCAGACGGAACCATGCTTGGGACTGGGGACTCTTCGGGATGCCTCAAGGTTTGGGGCTTGATGAACGGCAAGTGCGTGAGGAAGTTCCAGGAGGCTCACACGAAGGGTATTTTGACTTCTCTTTTCGTAAAGGACGGGTCGAGGATACTGTCTGCGAGCCAGGATAGCCTCATTAGGGAATTCGGTCTGAGGAGCGCCAAAATGATTCAGGAATATAGGGGTCACGAGAGCTACGTGACCTCCATACAGCTGACCAAGGGCGATTCCTTGCTTGTGTCCTCAAGCGCTGATGCTACTGTCAAGATTTGGCACCGCGGGACTGGAGACTGCTTGCAAACCCTTGCCCTTCCCTCCCTGAGTGGAAGCGCTGCCAACGCCATAAGTATCAACTCTGTCCTGCCCTTGAACGAAGACGCGAGCATCATGGTTGTGATCCCTAGGGGTCCCGTCGCTTATACCATGGGGAAGGACAAGGGCGATGTCATTACCGAATTCAAGGCCGAAAGGGGGGACTTCGTTTGCGGCTGCTTGAGCCCTAGGGGCAAGTTCTTTTACGCAGTGAGTTCTACAGGTTCGGGCAGTCTTTTGCATTGCTTCGACGTCGCGAGCGGAGGAACGGAGAAAGTCATGGAAGTTTGCGACTACGATGTTTTAGGTATCACACACCATCCCAACAAGAACATTTTGGCAACGTGGGCAAATGAGGGGAACAGAGGAAAGGTAAAGCTGTGGGTTCCGGGTGATTGAAGGTGATTGAAGGACCATAATTTGGACCATATATAATATAATAAGAATGACTTTCTCCCTTCGCTGCTAAACTGCATCCATTACTATTATTCTTGCGCCTCCTGTTGAGGCTAGCATCGCCCTCTCTTCTTGCGAGAGCAGCTTACCGAGGACTTCGTTGGCTGCATCTGTCAGCGGTTTGTTTAACTTCAACCCCTCGCCTCCAACGACACTCAAAAAGCCCGTCAACTCGCCGTCAACCTTGAAACCGTCGTGTCCAGTAGCCAAGTATACGGCTTTGCCCGTCTTCGGACGCAGCAATGCGCCCATTGTCTCCCCTAAAACTCGCCAGGAGCCAGAGTTGTAAGTCAAGTCACTGCGATGAACGAAGCGAAGTGCGGGGCGAGGACCGAAGCGAGGAGCAAAGCGACGAGTAGAAGGTTATTAGTTGTGTAGGAAGGCGGCATTATGCTTTTGCTGCAGCCTTATCTCACCTGCCAAAAACCGTGTCCACGGATGAGTAGAGGTCAGGGGGAACTTCCATCGTTCCCCATTTCATCTGAAGTACTTGAATGTTATCGCTTGGCCTCATATTCGCGTTCTTGGCAACGTTCTTTGCAGCCAACCCAGCAACCTCCGTGTTCCCGTCAGTTGCCAAAACACTTTTGGCAAGAGGCGCAGCCACAAGCGAAGCCAAACCCGTCCCACAACCAAGCTCCAAGACATCCTTGCCCTCGAATAATCCAAGAAGCTGAGACGAGGACGACGGCAGGCTGGAGACGAACCTTGACAGCAGCAGGCACGAATTCCAAATTGCAACTCCCGTTCTCCCAGCCATCCCCCCAGACGTGGAAGCCTGCTCGACCTCCAGAACGGAACCGTTGAAACGCAAACTGCGCAAAGGAAGGTTGTAGCAAGGATTCATGTACGCTCCCGGTACAGTTGTCTCAGCGCCAAGTCTATCACCATCACAAAGTGAAGAGGAGTCATCTAGGAGCGAGGTAATGAGAGGGAGAATTAAATGGGACCCTTTTTGGAGGAAGAGGAAGCGTGTCAGTAGAGGATTGGTTGGGATCAGGAGGAGGTAAATGAGAATAAGAGGCAGTTTGGGCGAGTGAAGCATCGAGGTATTGTGTGTTGAAGCTTGTAGGTAAGGGACGTATGAGAAGGTTTTATTTATGGGGGGGCTGTGGTGCCACTATGCCAAATCTAGTTCGATAATCTCTCTTCTCTTTCAATAATATTCCCTCAGGCTTGTTCCTCCCAAAACTTTCACTCTCTCTACATTACACTCAAGTTATGGGCGCACGTTCGAGATCTCATTTGATTGGGGTCACCGCTGTGGTTGCGACCGGTTTGGCTCTGTGTGTTTACGGAAGCTATAGGAAGTCGAGGAGGAAGAAGGAGTTGCTCAAGCGGAGTCTATCTTCGGGATCTTCGAAGAAAGCTCTAATTTACCACCCTTCACCTCCTTCTGACGGCGAGATGTGCGATTTCCTTGATGGAGATACGGTCGTCCTTGATGAGGTAGGGGCCCTCGAGCCGTCTTCTGGGGAAATTGCCAGGGTTGCCAGTGGGGTGGGGGTCAGTGAGGCTGTTGCCAAGAAGTTGTTGAGCGACCCTCTCCCAGAGGGTTGGAAGGCTTGCAAATTGGTTGAGGTGAGTGTATGAGTGCTATATTTGTGTTCTGTGCCCTGGCCCCTGGTCCCTGACCCCTGACCCCTGACCCCCCCCTCTCCCTTCCTCAGTTGTCCCACAGCGAGGATGAAATGGTCACCGGGTTTGACATCCACTCCGTATACTACTTCAACTTCAACACCGGAGAGTCTTTATGGGACCATCCTCTTGTTGTTAAGTACAAGGGAGAACAGGACGAGAAGGAGAAGCAGAGGCTCAAGAAGATGGAGATGGAGAAGGAGAGCAACCACAAGCTCCAGCAAGAAAAAATTGCGAAGAAAAGGGAGAGGATGGAGAGGCAGCTCTCGGCCGTCGCAAAGAAGCCAGTGTCCCTTGAGAAGATGTTCGCTGAGGACAGTGAAGTCGTCATTACCGCCAAGGTCATCATGGACGCCTTTGACACGAACAGGGACGGTGAACTGAGCAAAAAGGAGTTCACCAATGGTCTCAGAAGTGTCGATCCTAAGAGCAAGGTCGGCAAGCACCTCATTGACATCTTTGGCATTAACTGGCGCCAGAAGAAGGAAGTCACGTTGCTCTTCAAGCAAATTGACATTGACGGAGACGGATCCCTCACTTTGGACGAGCTTACTAGGTACGTCGAGAAGCTTGATGATGCAGCTGACGCCCACAGAACCATTATCGCCAGGAGGATGAGCAGCATCTCTGATGACACCCAGGAGAGGGCAATCTTCGACAAGTACAAGAACGACGCTGGCTACCTCGGAATTGAGAATTTCGAAAAGATGTGGAAAGAACTTGGGGCTGGAATTGGAGGAAACCCCTTCAGCGACAAGCAGTGCAAGAAGTGGGCGGCCAAATCAATGAAGAAGCTCGCCAGCATGAGCGACTCTGACTATGACGTCGAAAAGGGTGTCACATTCGAGGCCTTCCAAACTCTGATAGTTGCGGGTCCCTTGTTCGACATCGTTACGAAGAGATTGGACATGGATTGATTTAGGGGGGGGGAACAAAGGAAGGAACTTGAAGAAAAGGGAGAGAACGATGGGTTACAACAATAAAATTTGACGGTTCTTCTTCCTTACGCCTGATTTTCCTCGTCTGATGAGGAAGAGGAGAACATCAGGTCTTCGTCCTCGCCAATTCCACTCGTAGTCGTTGAAAAGTAAGTGGTTTGACTCTTGAAGTCTGGGGAGTGGAGAATGTCGCCCGCCATGCTCTGCCGACGTTCCTCGCCTTCCTTAAATTTTCTCATTTGTTCTTTGGCGTGCCTCCTCTTTGCTCTCTTCCTCTCCTTGACGTGATGCCTGGCCTCGCCATCTTGGATTTTTGAAATCAAAAGAGATTGAATCTCCTCTGGAACCTTCTTCAGTCGGAGGTACAACGATACTCGTTGACTTCCCACTGATAAGCTTGCCTCTACAATCAGCATTATTGCAGCGTGGTGAATTTTTTCCTGTTTGGTGGCCTTATTTCCTAGTACCGCCTCAATCGCCATGCTCATGACCATGGGTAGATTGAGAGCTGATTCTTTTGATTCGCCCTTCAGCCCAAATTCTTTCGTTAGAAGCTTGAGAACGAAGAGTCTGTGTTGGAGGGGGAACTTTGACGACCCAAGGAAGGGCACAGTCGCGTCGATGCCCTTGAGGTTTGGAGACTTGCAAATGGAAAGGATGGCCTTGCAGATTGCCTGCTTCATTTCCTTTGGTGTGTTTCGGGTTGACAGGCGTTTTAGAAGGGCGGGTATTGTTAGGAAAAGAGCTTGGTTAACGTTGGATGAATTGGATGGAGAATTGTGTGTGGAAGAGGAAGAGGAAGAGGAAGAGGAAGAGGGAAAGGGTGAGGAGGAGGAGGAGGAGGAGGAGGTTTCGCCCGACCTGGGGCTTGGAGCCGTAAGGGGTGACGTCAAGGATGATAATGGGGCCAACTTGGACGGGGTGGAAGGAGGTGGGGCGGAGAACGCCTTGATCACGATTCTCATGCCGTCAATGGCAACAAATGACGTCTCAAGGTATTTGTTACTTACAAACTTTGTCAGGACGGCAAGGTATGAGGCCAAAATGTCAGTGGTCGTGTGGAAAGGGGGTGGAGGGGCCGAACCTGGAATGTCATAGGTCTTGTTGGCAGCGCGGTTCACCATTTTCTGGAGAAACAGAGTTTTCGATTCTACGATGAGCGGGCGAGGAGTGAAGCGACGAGCAGAAAGGTTGTTGGTTATGGCATTGGACAGCCCGAAGGCGAGGAGCGAAGCGACGAGCTGAAGGTTCTTTTCCTGAAGAGAGGTGGACGATATTGCTGGTGTCGCAGAATGATGTCTTCTTGAATATCGTTGTTGCTGTCGCTTCGCTCCAGCCTTCCGTCCTTCGCTCCTCGCTCCATCTCACCTTGGTCCTTTGACATCAGCAAGGACTCCTCCATGCTTGGAAAAATGTCGGAAAGGGTGTCAAAGGCGTTGATCATTGCTCTCTCCTGAGGGTTCGCTGACACGGTGGTCCCGTTCTTCTTCTGCGCCAAGGGAGGGTGATTGGCGAAACTTCCCCCATCCAGTCCGTCCAAGGGCTGTGTGGACTACGGAAGCAAAGGGACGAATCAACGAGATGAGGGTATGCCGTTAGCCTTGGTCGGTGCTTGCCTCTTTTCGCTTTCGCTAAAGCCGGGTCGCTCCCTCAAGAACATTCCTCACCTTAATCATCCCTTGACTCTTGAGCCTCTCCAGCTCATACTTTGCGAACGCGACCAGGTGGTTGTCGCCCAGCTTTGTCGCCTCGTTAATAAGGTGTGACGACTGAGAGGGCTGGTAGTTCGCCGGTTGGAAATTGCTTGTGGGAAGCAGTCGTTGATCGTCGTTGGAGGAGACAAATGAGAGGGCCTCATTGGAAGAATTAGGGAACTTATTCTCAGCTTGAAGCTCCGAGTATGACATTCGAGGCGTCTGAAGCTTGCCAGGTTGGTCGAGGTTGGGGTTATAGGGATTGGACAACTGACTTTCAAGGTCGAGAGGCTGGTTAGGGGCCCCGTACTCTGGACTATCATACTCCTCGTCGTCATCGTACGTTTTCCGGCGACCGTCGCCATTATTATGGATCTTGGCCCCGTAAGTGGGTATCAGGCGCTTCATTTGCCTTCCCTTTATTTTATGAGCAAAGCGAATTCAACAAAATCGGTGTCTCTCCTTTCATATCGCAGACCAAGTGGAGTTGGGCCATAAAAGCTGTTGTAAGGAGACTTTGAAAGACATTACGAGGACTCGGTAGACTTTACTTTCTATAGCTAGCTTCGTGTAGGACTGTAAGGGGGCGACTGAGGGTACGATTCTCTTGATAAAGGGTTAGACACACCAATCCAACCCAACCTACGAAACCTATAAACACCTCCTTTGCTGGTTGAGTAAGGGAGGCACTTAAGGTTCATTATGTTGAGGCGTATGAAAAGTACCAAGGTGAGAACGGCTTGGACGTGTTTGGAGGGGGTGGG
>JGI24540J26637_10000212_pt1 | contig 23345 bp, 23 predicted proteins | sample NorSeaMetagenome_FD_26637 | JGI IMG/M metagenome (IMG submission 26637)
CTCCTAAAGAAGAAGCTCCAGCGGCAGAAGCAGCACCAGCAGCAGAAGCTCCTAAAGAAGAACAAAAATAATTTAAAAATTATTTATGTGGCAAGCTCAAGTGTTTACACTTTATCCTGAAGTTTTTCCTGGACCTTTATCCAAAGGTTTGTATGGAAAAGCTCTATCCAAAGAGTTATGGAATTTAAAGGTTGTAAACATTAGAAATGCAGCTGAGGACAAACATAAAACTGTTGATGATACTCCTTATGGTGGTGGTTCAGGAATGTTATTAAAAGCAGATACTTTAGCAAAATCTTTAGATCAAAATAAAACAGAGGGTGATAGAATTATTTATTTATCTCCTAAAGGCAAAAAATTTGATCAATTGTATGCTCAAGAATTATCAAAAGAAAAATCTGTATCTTTTATTTGTGGTCATTTTGAAGGAGTTGATGAAAGAGTTTTATCTACAAGAAATATAGAAGAAGTTAGCATTGGAGATTATGTTTTATCAGGNGGAGAAACAGCAGCATTTGTTGTTATAGATAGTATTTTAAGACTTCTTCCAGGAGTTCTAGGTAATGAAAATTCAAAAATGGATGAAAGTTTTGAAAATGGTCTTTTGGAGTATCCACAGTATACAAAACCTCAAATTTGGGAGGAAAAAGCTGTTCCAGAGGTCTTATTATCAGGAGATCACAACAAAATTAAAGACTGGCGTTTATCTCAATCTGAGGCTATAACACGCGACCGAAGACCAGATTTATGGCAAAAATATAAGAAAAATTAATTTGATAAATATAGACATGAAAACAATTGAAGAAATAAACTTACATAACGTAAAAAAAATACTTGCAGAGAAAAAAATTCCAGAATTTTATCCCGGTGATGTAGTTAAAGTNGGAGTTAGAATTACTGAGGGTAAAAAAGAAAGAATTCAATATTTTGAAGGCGTTTGTATTGCAAAAAAAAGTAGAGATTTAAACTCATCTTTTACTGTAAGAAAAATTTCTTTTGGCGAAGGTGTTGAAAGAACTTTTCCCCTGTATGGAACGTTAATTGATTCAATTAAAGTAATTAGATCAGGTAAAGTTAGAAGAGCAAAATTATATTACCTACGAGATAGAACTGGTAAATCAGCAAGAATTGCAGAAAAAATAAGAAAAAAAATTGGTATAGATGTTGATGTTAAACCTGAAGCTGTTACAGAGGAAAATGTAGCACCAGTAGTAGAGGCTCCTAAAGAAGAAGCTCCAGCAGCAGAAGCGGCACCAACAACAGAAGCTCCTAAAGAAGAAACTCCAGTAACTGAAGCACCAAAAGACGAACAAAAATCAGAAGGTTCTTCAGAAAAAAAATAATTTTTTTTCAATGTCCACAACTCTTTACGATAAAATTTGGAATGATCATCTAGTTGATCAACAAGATGATGGAACTGCGTTACTTTTTGTTGATAGACATTTAGTTCATGAAGTAACTAGTCCACAAGCTTTTGAGGGTTTAAGAAATTCAAATAGAAAAGTAAGACATCCTAATTTAACTTTAGCGGTTGCTGATCACAATGTTCCTACAACTGATAGAACTAAAGGAATAGCTGATCAAGAGTCAAAAATACAAGTAGACACCTTAGAAGCTAACTGTAAAGAATTTGGTGTTCAGCTTTTTGGAATGGATGATAAGAGACAAGGAATTGTTCACATAATTGGACCAGAACAAGGCTTTACTCAACCTGGAACAGTAATTGTATGTGGAGATAGTCATACAGCAACACACGGTGCATTTGGTTCATTAGCATTTGGAATTGGTACATCAGAAGTAGAGCATGTTTTAGCAACACAAACGTTAGTTCAGAAAAAAGCAAAAAATTTTAGAATAAATGTTAATGGTCAACTTCCTCTTGGAGTTACATCTAAAGATGTAATACTTCAAATTATAGGAAAAATTGGTACAGCAGGAGGAACAGGTTCTGTTATAGAATATGCAGGTGATTTAATCAGATCTTTAAGTGTTGAACAAAGAATGACAATTTGCAACATGACAATTGAAGGTGGGGCAAGAGCAGGATTAATTGCACCAGATGAAAAAATATTTAATTATTTAAAAGGAAAACCAATGTCACCTAAGGGAGATAATTGGGAAAAAGCTTTAAACTATTGGAATAGTCTCAAAACAGATGATGATGCAAGTTTTGATCAAGAGCTTAATTTAAATGCTGGTGAAATTTTACCAATGATTACTTGGGGAACATCTCCGCAAGATGTAATTACAATTGATGAAAAAGTACCAAATCCACAAAGTGAAAGTGACGAAGATAAAAAAAATTCAATCGAAAGAGCTCTAAAATATATGGGTTTAAAGCCAGATATGGCTGCAAAGGACATTAAAATTGACAAGGTGTTTATTGGAAGCTGTACTAATGGCAGAATAGAAGACTTAAGAGAAGCAGCCAAAATTTTAAAAGATAAGAAAATATCATCACATGTAAGTGCTATGGTAGTTCCAGGTTCAGGATTGGTAAAAGAGCAAGCAGAACAAGAAGGATTAGATCAAATATTTGTAAATTCTGGTTTTGAATGGAGAGAACCAGGTTGTTCAATGTGTCTAGCAATGAATGCAGATAAATTAAAACCAGAAGAAAGATGTGCTTCTACATCAAATAGAAATTTTGAAGGTCGACAGGGTAGAGGTGGAAGAACACACTTGGTAAGTCCTGGAATGGCAGCTGCGGCAGCAATATCTGGAAACTTAGATGATGTTAGAAAGTATCAAAATTAAATGCAAAAATTTAATAAATTAAAAAGTATCCCAGCATATCTACCAATAGTTAACATTGATACCGATATGATTATTCCAAAGCAATTTTTGAAAACTATTAAAAGAACAGGTCTTGGAAAAAATTTATTTTTTGAAATGAGATACGATGACCAAGGTAAAGAAGTTAATGATTTTACATTAAATCAAAGCCCTTTTAATAATTCAAAAATTTTAATTGCTGGTAAAAATTTTGGATGTGGATCTTCAAGAGAACATGCGCCATGGGCACTACTAGATTTTGGAATAACTTGTGTAATTAGTTCAAGTTATGCTGATATTTTTTATAGCAACTGTTTTAAGAATGGAATTTTACCTATAATCCTTGAAGAAGAAAAATTAAAGAATTATCAGAGTATGCTAATAGAAAAGAAGAAATATCTGTAGATTTAGAGGAAGAAAAAATTATTTATGGAAATAATGAAATTACATTCCAAGTAGATCCATTTAAGAAAAAATGTCTACTCGAGGGACTTGACGATATTGCTTTGTCTCTTAAAAAAACTGATAAAATTGAAAATTTTGAAAAAGATTTAATAAATAAAAAACCCTGGATTTTTAATGATTAAAGTAAAAAAAAGAAAAATACTTTTATTACCTGGGGATGGTATCGGCCCAGAAGTTATAGGTGAGGTTAAAAAAATTATTAAGTGGTTTAATGACAATAAATCATTGGATTTTGAAATAGAGGAAGGTCTTGCAGGGGGTTGTTCATATGACAAACACGGAACACCGATCACAGATGAAGTATTTTATAAAGCTCTAGAATGCGAAGTCGTTATGCTTGGTGCTGTTGGTGGACCTAAATGGGATAACTTAGAATTTTCTAAGAAACCTGAAAGAGCACTTTTAAAACTTAGAAAAGAACTTAAATTATTTGCAAATTTAAGACCTGCCATATGTTTTGAACAATTAGTAGATGCATCAACACTAAAGCCAGAAATAGTATCAGGCTTAGATATTATGATAGTAAGAGAATTAACAGGTGGAATTTATTTCGGTGAACCAAGAGGAATTAAACCAATCGAAAATGGTGAAAGAAAAGGAATTAATACCCATACTTACACAACTAGTGAAATAACTAGAGTTGCTAGGATAGCTTTTGATTTAGCAAAAAAACGATCAAACAAAGTAACTTCATGTGAAAAATCAAATGTAATGGAGGCCGGACAGCTTTGGAAAGAGGAAGTTCAAGAGCTCCATGATAAAGAATATAAAGATGTGGAATTAAGCCATATGCTTGCAGATAATTGTGCTATGCAACTTTTAAGAAACCCAAAACAGTTTGATGTAATAGTAACTGATAATTTATTTGGTGACATGCTTTCAGATCAAGCTTCAATGCTAACAGGATCTTTAGGACTTCTTCCATCTGCATCCTTAGGAGCTAAAAATAAAGATGGTGAGATGAGAGCGATGTATGAGCCTATTCATGGATCTGCACCAGATATTGCAGGCAAAGGAATCGCCAATCCAATTGCATCAATATTAAGCTTTGCAATGGCATTAAGATATTCATTAGATCTAGATAACGAAGCGGATGCTCTAGAAAACGCTGTTCAAGAGGTGCTCAATGATGGTCTTAGAACAAAAGATATACTATCCAAAGGGATGAAAGAGACTTCAACACCCGAAATGGGTGATGCGATAATTTCAAAATTGCAATAATTCTAGAATTATTCTAAGGTCGCGTAATGCCAAATTATACTGCACCAGTAGAAGATATGTTATTTCTCTTTGAAAAATTAAGAGACAATAAAAATTATAATGAACTAGAAAAATATAATGAAGTTAGTTCAGATTTAGTAAAAGATATTTTAGAGGAAGCTGCAAAAATAAATCAAAACCTTATATTACCATTAGCAATAGCTGGAGATGAAAATCCTGCTAAATTAGAAAATGGTGTTGTTAGAACCCCGCCAGGTTATAAAGAAGCCTACAGCAAATATATTGAAGATGGATGGGTTTCGTTATCTTGTGATCCAAAATATGGGGGTCAAGGTATGCCCAAAACAGTCAGTGCATTTTTTGATGAAATGTTATCTGCAACTTCACTTTCATTTAAACTTTACAGTGAATTAACTATAGGTGCCTATAATTGTATTTTACGGCATGCTACTGACGAAATGAAAGATAAGTACCTTCCAAAAATGGTTGAAGGTAAATGGAGTGGAACAATGTGTTTAACAGAGCCAGTTTGTGGAACTGATTTAGGGATGTTAAAGACAAAAGCAGTAGAACAATCTGATGGAACCCATAAGATTAGTGGACAAAAAATATTTATAACATCTGGTGATCAAGATCTTACAGAAAATATTATTCATCTTGTTATTGCAAGAGCTTCAGACTCACCTCCTGGAACTAAAGGGATAAGTTTATTTCTTGTACCTAAATTTATAGTCAAAGATGATGGATCTATTGGTACCAGAAACGGAGTATCTACTGGTTCAGTTGAACATAAGATGGGAATTAAAGGNTCNGCAACATGTGTNTTAAATTTTGATGATGCAGTNGGGTATATGATTGGGCCAAAAAATAAAGGTCTAAGCCAAATGTTTACTATGATGAATTTAGAAAGAATAATAGTTGGAGTTCAAGGTTTAGGGATTTCTGAAATAGCATATCAAAATTCACTTAGCTATGCCAAAGAGAGAAAACAAGGAAAAACAAATAATTCGAAATCTACAAACGGAGCTGATTTTATTATTGAACATGCCGATATTAGAAAATCACTATTAAATATGAAATCTATTATTGAAAGTGAAAGAGCTTTATGTTTTTGGCTTTCTCAACAAACCGAAGTTAGTCTAAATCATCCAGATGAAAAAATTAAACAAGAAGCGTCAGATTATGTGTCGTTAATGACACCAGTAGTAAAATCATTATTTACAGATTTAGCCATGGAAATCACTAGTGACGCAATGCAAATTCATGGAGGATATGGCTTTACAAAAGACCAAGGTATTGAACAATTATACCGTGATAATAGAATTACACCAATTTATGAGGGTACAAACTCAGTTCAAGCTGCAGATTTAGTATTCAGAAAACTATCGAATAAAAACGGAAATATAATTGGTAATTTTTTAGATATGATTAAGACAGAGTGCGAAACTAATAATGAAAAAGTAAAAAGTTTTGCNAAGGAATTAAATTATTATATAGAGATTTTATCAAAGTTCACCGATTGGATAAATGATAAAAGCAAAGAAGAAAAAGATGATGTTAGTGCTGCGGCAAATGATTATTTAAAAACACTTGGATTTGTTTCTTTAGCTTATTCCTGGATTAAAATTTTAAAGGTAAGCTTTAATGATTATGATTCTAATAAAGATTTCTATGATGATAAAATTAATACAGCAAAATTCTTTTTTGATAAAGTATTACCAAGAGCTGAATATCATTATAAATCAGCACTATCTGGAAGTTCAAATATAATGAACTTTAAATTCAATTAGTTATGAGCAGTTACGATACAAATCTAGATAAAAATCCAGCAAATTATATTCCTCTTACACCGTTAACTTTTTTAGAGAGAGCCAAAGATGTATATCCTAACTATGAGGCCATAGTTTATGAGGATAGAAGTTATACTTGGAGTCAAGTTTATAAAAGAGCTATAAAATTTGCTAGCGCACTAGAAAAAATTGGCATCAAAAAAGGAGATACGGTTTCATTTTTAGCTTTTAATACACCAGAAATTTTTGAAGCTCATTACTCAGTTCCAATGACTGGTGGTGTTTTAAATACGATAAACATCAGATTGGATGCCAATACAATTTCATATATTTTAGAACATAGCGAAGCAAAAGTTCTTGTTGTAGATAGACAATTACATACTGAAGTAAAAAAGGCATTAAAAATTTTAGATAAAAAAATTATTGTAATTGATATAAATGATAAACATGCAGATCAGTCAAAATTAGAAAAAATTGGTGATCTAGAATATGAAAGTTTTTTAAATACAGGTGATGAAAATTATATCTATAAAATGCCAGACGATGAATGGCAGGCAATATCATTAAGTTATACGTCGGGTACTACTGGAAATCCAAAAGGTGTTGTTTATCATCATAGAGGGTCATACTTAATGTCAACTGGTAGTGCAGTTGCATGGAATATGCCAAACAGACTAAATTTTCTAACAATTGTGCCCATGTTTCATTGTAATGGTTGGTGTTATCCTTGGACTATTGCAATGTTAAATGGAAGAACTATTTGTCTGAGAAATATTGATGTCAAAAAGATTTTTGAATTAATTGATAAATATAATGTAACTCACTTTGGTGGAGCACCAATTATATTAAACATGATTACTGGAGCACCTGAAAGTGATCGAAAAGAATTAAAACAAAAAGTTAATGTTTTGACAGCAGGAGCTCCTCCGCCAAGTATAATTTTTAAAAAGATGAAAGATCTTGGTTTTGAAGTAATGCATGTTTATGGTTTAACCGAAACTTATGGTCATGTTACTCAATGTGCATGGAATGATGAATGGAATGAGTTTGATGAGGATAAACAGAATGAAATTAAAGCAAGACAAGGTGTAAGATATCCCAATACTGAGGGCGTCACAGTTATGGACCCCGAAACTATGAAGGAAGTTCCTTATGATGGCAAAACCATTGGCGAAATAATGATTAGAGGAAATGTTGTAATGAAAGGATATTTTAAAGATAAAGATGAAACAGATAAGGCTATGGCTGGTGGTTGGTTTCACTCAGGAGATCTGGCGGTTATGCATCCTGATGGATATGTCAAAATACAAGACAGATCTAAAGATATAATTATTTCAGGAGGTGAAAATATATCATCAATAGAAATAGAAAATACTCTTTCTAAACATCCTTCAGTCTCTATTGCTGCAGTGGTTGCTAAGCCAGATGAAAAATGGGGAGAAGTACCTTGTGCTTTTATTGAAATGGTTCAGGATAAACCAATTACTGAACAAGAGTTAATTGATTTTTGTAAGGAAACGTTAGCTGGTTTTAAAGTTCCAAAACAAGTAATTTTTTGTGAGTTACCAAAGACATCTACAGGAAAAATTCAAAAATTTGAGTTAAGAAAACAATTCTAGGTAATTAATTGATATTTAAGATAGAAAATAAAAATGTTCATACATCAGATGCTGGGCAAGGTATTGATAGTAAGAAGGACACTATAATATTTCTTCATGGAAGTGGTCTTTCACATATTGTTTGGTCTTTAGCTGAACAATTTTTTTCAAATAAAAATTTTAATGTTTTATCAATTGATTTACCTGGCCATGGTAATTCAGACGGCCCTTGTTTGGATACAATTGAAAAAATTGCTGATTGGTTAGAAAGTGTATTTGTAAAATTAAATTTGGATAAAGTTATACTAATTGGTCATTCTCAAGGATGTTTAGAAATATTAGAGTATGCTCATAAATATAAAAATAGACTTAAAAAGCTAGTTTTTATTGGAGGGTCATATCGAATGCCAGTTAATCAAGATCTGATAGATCTTGCTAAAAATGGTGATTCTGATGCTGTTAAATTAATGATGAAATGGGGATTTAAAGATCCTAAAAAATTCATAGGAGGTAATCCAGTTGAAAAAATTATCCAATCTCCAAGAGATATAAGTGAAATATTAGCAGTCGATCTTGTTGCATGTAATAATTATATGAACGGTTCAAATGCAGCAAAGGAAATAGATTGTCCTGCAATGTTTGTTTTAGGATCAGACGACAAGATGTGTAATTTAGAATTTGGAAAAAAATTTGCGAATTTGGTTAATAATTCAGTTACTCATGTGATAGATGATTGTGGGCATATGATTATGATTGAAAAAGCGTTTGAAATGCGAGAAAAGGTTTTGGGATTTTTACAAAAATGAAAAATTATTCGATAGCAAAATCTAGAAGACTTAGGAGCACACCTTATACTTCTAGAATAGAAAACCAGGGTGTAACTGCTTATACAGTTTATAATCACATGCTTTTACCAGCTGCATTTGGATCTATTGAAGATTCATATGAACATTTAAAAAAAGACGTTCAGATTTGGGATGTTGCAGCAGAAAGACAAGTTGAAATTCAAGGTAAAGACTCAGCAAAACTTGTTCAACTAATGACATGTAGGGATTTATCAAAATCTAAAATTGGCAGATGTTATTATTGCCCAATCATTGATGACTCTGGTAATTTAGTAAATGATCCCGTAGTTTTAAAATTGGCAGAAGATAAATGGTGGATATCAATTGCAGACTCAGATGTTATCTTTTTTGCAAAAGGTTTAGCTACTGGATATAAATTTGATGTTAAAATTATTGAACCAATTGTAGATATTATTGCAGTCCAGGGTCCCAAATCTTTTGATTTGATGGAAAAAGTTTTTGGTAAGATAATTAAAGAATTGAAATTTTTTGGTTTTAGTTATTATGATTTTGAGGACACAAAACATTTGATTGCTAGATCTGGTTGGTCAAAGCAAGGGGGTTTTGAGATCTATGTTCAAAATACACAATCAGGACAAAAATTATATGATTATTTATTTGAGGTTGGAAAAGAATTTAATGTTAAACCAGGTTGTCCAAACTTAATTGAAAGAATCGAAAGTGGATTGCTTTCATATGGAAATGATTTTGATAATAATGACAATCCTTTTGAGTGTGGTTTTGATCAATATGTATCATTAAATAGTGAGGTAAATTTTTTAGGAAAAGAAAATTTAAAAAAAGTTAAATCAGACGGGATTCAAAAAAAGCTTATGGGTATCAAGCTTGATATAAAAGAAATCAGTTTATCAGGGTCATTATCTTTAAAAGATGAAAATGGTAATATTATAGGTGAACTGAGATCAGCTTGTTATTCGCCACACTTTGAAAAAGTTATTGGAATAGCCATGATGAAAAAGCCTTATTGTGATGTTTCTCAGATTGTCAAAGCAGACGTTAATGGCAACACTTGTACGGGAAACGTTTGCGATTTACCCTTCATTTAGTATAAGTTTTAACATAACCATGAATATAGCAATTGTTGGAGCCACTGGAAATGTAGGCAGAAAAATACTGGAAGTTCTTGAAAAAAAGAAGTTAGTCATTGATAATTTATATTTATTAGCTTCATCAAGAAGTGCTGGATCTAAAATTAATTTTAATAGTCAAGAACATGAAGTTTTAGACCTCGAAACTTTTGATTTTTCTAAAGTAAAAATAACTTTTTTTGCAGCTGGAGGAAAAATTTCAGAAAATTTTGCAGAAAAAGCAGCTAAGCACTCATTAGTCATTGATAATTCAAGTTTCTATAGAATGGACCCAGATGTTCCTTTGATAGTACCTCAGGTTAATTCAGATCACTTAAATAATATAAAAAAAAATATTATTGCTAATCCAAATTGTTCAACAGCCCAACTTGTTATAGCATTAAAGCCTTTACATGATTTATTTAAGATCAAAAGAATAGTTGTTTCAACATATCAATCAGTTTCAGGAGGCGGTAAGGCACCGATGGATGAATTGATTGAGCAGACAAAGCAAGTTTTACAAAATAATAAAGTTGAGTCTAAAAATTTTACAAAACAAATTGCATTTAATGTAATTCCTCACATAGATGTGTTTGCAGATGATGGTTACACAAAAGAAGAACTTAAAATGACAAATGAAACAAAAAAAATTTTAGATGATAAGATAGATTTAACCGCTACTTGTGTAAGATTACCTGTTTTAGTGTCTCACTCTGAGTCAGTTAATATAGAATTTGAAAACCCCTTTTCATTACAAAAAGTCAGAGATGCACTTGAAAATTTTGAAGGCTGTAAAGTAATAGATGATCGATCTGATGGAGGTTATGCCACCCCTTTGGAGGCAGAAGGAAGAGATGAAACTTTTATCTCAAGAATTAGAGAAGACAAAACTATTAAAAATGGATTAAATATGTGGATTGTTTCAGATAATCTTTTACGAGGTGCAGCATTAAATGCAGTTGAGATTGCTGAGACTTTAATTAAAAATAATTTTTATGGAAAATAGAAACCCTTTATCACCACATATTCAAATTTATAGATGGCATATTTCATCTTTAGTCTCTATTTCTCATAGGATAACCGGAATAATTAATATTGTTGCAATAACTCTAATTTGTATTTGGACTGCATCATTAATTCTTGGTGATACAAACTATGATTTTATAAATTCATTTTTAACTTCAATTTTGGAAAATTTATTGTTATTGGTTTAGCTTGGTCATTTAGTTTTCAAATATTAAGTGAAGTTAGGCATTTGTTAATGGATATGGGTTACGGTTTTGAATTACAAACAACTCGTATCACAGGATTAGGTGTTATTTTTGGATCAATTTTGCTAACTATACTAATTTATTTAATAGGTAGGAATTTTATTTAATATGAATTTAGCAACTAAAAAATGGATTTTTTTAAAAATCTCATCAATAATTTTATTACCTCTAATGGTTTGGTTTATTTTTAATTTTATTGCAATTTATGATCAAAGTTATGAGGAGGTATTAAAATTTTTTAGTAACTCAACCACTAAATTTTTATTTAGTTTGTTTATTGTATTTGCATATTTTTTTTCATCTTTAAGTATTAGTGAGGTTTTTGAAGACTATATTGGCAATGATAAAATCAAAAATGTCGCAAACAGACTATTATTTTTATCTGCTATAATAATTCCATTATTAACAATTATATCTTTATTTAATCTAAATTAATGAGTGCTTATAAAATTATAGACCATGAATATGACGTTGTAGTCCTAGGTGCTGGAGGATCAGGTCTTAGAGCTGCCGTAGGGTTAAGTGAAGCTGGATTAAAAACTGCATGTATTTCAAAAGTTTTTCCAACAAGAAGTCATACCTCTGCTGCTCAAGGTGGAATTTCAGCTGCGTTAGGTAATATGGGAGAAGACGACTGGAGATGGCACATGTACGATACAGTAAAAGGTGCTGATTGGTTAGGAGATCAAGATAGTATCGAGTATTTATGTAAAGAAGCACCTAAAGCAGTAATTGAGCTAGAAAAGTATGGTGTTCCATTTAGTCGAACAGACGAAGGAAAAATTTATCAAAGACCTTTTGGTGGAATGACAAAAAATTATGGAAATGGAATAGTTCAAAGAACTTGTGCAGCAGCTGATAGAACTGGTCATGCAATATTGCACACTCTTTATGGACAGGCTTTAAAACATAATACAGAATTTTTTATTGAATATTTTGCTTTAGATTTATTGATGAAAGATGGTGAGTGTAAAGGATTAATTGCTTGGAATTTAAATGATGGAACAATTCATAGATTTAGAGCACATACAGTTATTATTGCAACAGGTGGATATGGAAAAGTATATTATTCAGCGACTTCAGCTCATACATGTACAGGTGATGGTAATGCAATGGTTTTAAGAGCTGGACTTCCATTACAAGATATGGAATTTGTTCAATTTCACCCAACGGGAATATATGGTCATGGTACTTTAATAACAGAAGGAGCTAGAGGTGAAGGTGGGTACCTTACAAATTCAAAAGGTGAGAGATTTATGGAAAGATATGCTCCTAACGCAAAAGATTTAGCATCGAGAGACGTAGTAAGTAGGTCAATGTCAATTGAAATTAACGAAGGAAGAGGAGTTGGAAAAGATCAAGATCATGTTCATCTAAACTTAAGTCATTTAGATAAAGAAATAATTGAGAGCAGATTGCCAGGTATTACTGATGCAGCCAGATTATTTGCAAATGTTGATATCACTAAAGAACCAATTCCAGTAGTGCCGACTGTTCACTATAATATGGGAGGTATTCCAACAAATTATAAAGGAGAAGTTCTAACAGTAAATGGTTCTGAAAAAACTGTTACTGGATTGATGGCAATNGGAGAGGCAGCATGTGTTTCGGTTCATGGAGCAAANAGACTTGGATCAAATTCTTTAATTGATTTAGTTGTTTTTGGAAGAGCGGCTGCAAAAAGAGCTGCCGAACTTGTTAAACCAGGAACACCTCATGAAGAAATCGGGGAGTTTGAAACTCAAAAATGTTTGGATAGATTTGACAGCCTTAGAAATGCCCAAGGTGAAAATAGCACAGCCGATTTAAGGCTTGCGATGCAAAAAACAATGCAATCAAAATGTGCTGTATTTAGAACTGAAAAAACCCTTAAAGAAGGAGTTGATGAGATTAGAAAGACATATGATGGAATGGAATCTATCTCAGTCAAAGATAGATCTTTAGTATTTAACACTGATTTAGTTGAAACATTAGAGTTTGATAATTTGATAAGACAAGCAGTAACTACAGTAGATTCTGCATATCATAGAAAAGAAAGTAGAGGAGCTCATGCAAGAGATGATTATCCAAAAAGAGACGATGAAAAATTTATGCAACATACACTAGCTTGGTGTGACGGTAAAAATACTAAAATAAGTTACAGAGAAGTACACAAATCTACTTTAACTAACGAAGTACAATACTTCCCACCACAAGAAAGAGTGTATTAATGGTTCAAATAAATTTACCTAAAAATTCTGAAGTAACTAAAGGTAAATATTATCAAGATAAAACTGGTTCAAAAAATATAAGAAAAGTTAATGTCTATAGATGGGATCCTTCTACGGAGGAAAATCCAAGATTAGATACTTATGAAGTAGATATGGATAATTGTCCCTCAAAAGTTTTAGATATTTTAAATAAAATTAAAAATGAAATTGATCCAACGTTAGCTTACCGAAGGTCATGCGCACATGGAGTGTGTGGATCTTGTGCTATGAACATGGGAGGTAAAAATGGCCTTGCTTGTACCACACCTCATGCAGAAATTGATGGTGATATAGATATTTATCCTTTACCACACCTCAAAGTTAAAAGAGACTTAATTGGAGATTTAGATGGTCTATATAAACAATATCAATCAATTGAACCCTGGTTAAAAACTAATTCAAAAATAGAAACAACAGAAATTGTTCAATCTAAAAAAGATCGGGCAAAGCTAGATGGCGCATATGAATGTATAATGTGTGCTTGTTGTTCAACTTCATGCCCAAGTTATTGGTGGAATGGTGATAAATATTTAGGTCCAGCAGTTTTGCTTCAAGCATATAGATGGATTGTGGATAGTAGAGATGATGAAAGGAAGGCTAGATTGAAAAAAGTTGCTGATGAATTAAAATTGTACAGATGTCACACAATACTAAACTGTACTAGTGCTTGTCCAAAAGGTTTAAATCCAGCAAAAGCAATAGCCGAAATTAAAAAAATGTTAGCAACTTCTAGTCTTTAAACAAAGCTTTCTTTAAATTTTTAGCAGCAGACAGCATCACAGGATAAATTTTTCTTAAATCATCTATATTTTTTCTACTTTTTGCTGTGTGTGTTGACAAACAAAANCATAATTCATTTTTGGAATTTGTAATAGGCAAAGATATTCCAACCATTCCATTAAACCACTCCTCATCATCAAATGCATATCCTTGTTTATTGATTTTATTTAACTCCTTTTTAAATTTATCAATATCCGTAATAGTGTTTTTGGCAGATTTTGGAGTTTTAATATTATTAAATATTTCTAATGCATCTGCTTTTTTAATTGATGATAGGTATAGTTTTCCAGAAGCAGAGGCATGCAATGGTAGATGGTCACCAGCTTCTAGATTAAGCTGCATGGGCCAATGAAATTCAATTCTATCAAAATAAACAAGCTTTGTTCCAATTGGGACTGACAAACTAACGGTCTCTTTTATCTCTTCAGTAAGCTTTCTNAAATATGATCTTCTTAGTGTAAAGTTTGGTTCATAGGGCAAACTATGTAATATTATATTTCTTATTTTTGGTCCTGGAATATATTTCTTTGAATTATCAGCAATTAAAAACCTCTCATCACATAAAGTCTCTATATGTCGATAAACTGTTGCTAAGGGAATTTCTAATTTATGAGATATTTTTTTAGCAGTAAAATTATCTGGATCTAATAAAATTTCTTCCAGGATGTTTAATATTCTTCTAGGTGAAGTTCTACTATTTATCTCATTCATGAACTTGAAATTTTACTAAAAAAATTATGATAGAACTGGAATTGTAAATTCTGGACCACTATTATCTTCTGACCAAGTTACAGTTGCAGTTTTTAATTTAGTGTAAAATCTTACTCCTTCAGGACCATGCATTGAATGATCTCCAAATAATGACCGTTTCCACCCCCCAAAGCTATGGTAAGCCACAGGCACAGGTATGGGAACATTTACTCCTATCATTCCTATTTTTGCATTTTCAGTAAAGTGTTTTGCGATCATCCCACTTTTAGTGAATACGGCAGCTCCATTACCTAATTCATGATCATTCACTAGCTTTAATGCATCCTCGTAAGTATCAGTTGTCATCATACTCAGAACTGGACCAAAAATTTCTTCTTTATAAATTTTCATATCTGGTTTAACTTCATCAAAGATAGTAGGACCCACAAAGTAACCATTTTCATAACCTTGAAGTTTCATATTTCTTCCATCAGAAAGTAGCTTTGCTCCCTCTTTTTCACCAGCATCAATATATCCCAATACTTTTTCATAGTGAGCTTTATTATTTAATGGACCAAAATCACTTTTTTCATCTGTNTATGGTCCTACATTTAGCTTTGAAGTTTCCTCTAATAATTTAGTTTTTAGNTTTTCTGCTGTCTTTTTTCCAACACACACTGCAACTGAAATAGCCATGCATCTTTCACCAGCTGATCCAAAAGCAGAACCTATAATAGCGTCAGTTGTCTTATTAACATCCGCATCTGGCATAACTACCATATGATTTTTAGCACCACCAAGTGCTTGAACCCTTTTATTATTTTTTGTTCCAGTATGGTAAACATATTCTGCTATCGGAGTTGAGCCTACAAAGCTAATTGCCTGAACATCTTTACTTTCTAGTAAAGTATCGACAGACTCTTTATCACCATTCACCACATTTAAAACGCCAGGAGGCATTCCAGCCTCTATAGCTAATTCACCTAGTCTTATTGGACAGCTAGGATCTTTTTCTGATGGTTTAAGAACAAATGTATTTCCACAAGCTATAGCAACAGGATACATCCACATAGGTACCATTGCTGGGAAATTAAAAGGAGTTATTCCAGCACAAACTCCTAACGGTTGTCTCATTGAATATGAATCTACATTAGTTCCAACACTAGCAGAGTGATCTCCTTTCAAAGAATCAGTTATCCCCGTAGCATATTCAACAACTTCAATTCCTCTTTGAATAGATCCTTTAGCGTCTGGTATAGTTTTACCATGCTGTTCTGAAACCATCACAGCTAAATCTTCCATATTTTTTATTAATAAATCTTTATACTTTGCAAGAATTCTTGATCTGTTTATGGGAGTAGTTTTTGACCATGTTATAAAAGCTTTTTTTGAACTTTCTATCGCCATCTCAACAGTATCTTTACTTGCTAATTCAACCTCTGCTATTTGTTCACCTATTGCTGGATTAAAGATTGGACCTTTTCTTGACTCATTATCTGAATAAGTTTTTCCATCTATAAAATGACTTATTTTTTTCATGGTACTCCTTTTATATTTATTTGAAAGTTACACTAGCTTTTTTTTCATTTCAATCTGTTATTCCTTAAATGAGAAAAATATTATCAATTAGAAGGTTTCAACTGTTGACTCCTTAATTTACATAAGTTTAGATCGAGGTTAAAGAAATTAGAGTGAGGGAGAGTTTTTGATTAAAAGAGACAATGTAAGAGTTTGTGTGCCAAGATATTTGCAGATTGGCAAAGGTAGCTTAAATGAATTACCTGAAATTATAAATATTCTAGGCTCAATAAAATCATTATTAATTGTAACGGATAAACAAATGGTATCATTTGGTTATGTTAAAAAATTACAAGAAGTTCTAACTAAAGCAGGATTAAAATCAGATGTTTTTGATGACACGGTACCTGATCCAACAGATACAGTCGTATTAAATGGTATAAAATTTCTAGAAAAATGCAAAAATGATGCCGTCATAGGTTTTGGTGGAGGTAGCCCAATAGATACTGCCAAAGCAATTGCTGCAATGGCAAAATATAGTAAAAATATTCAAGATTATAAACCTCCGTCAATGTTTGATAAAAAAGGATTACCAATTATTGCAATACCCACAACAGCTGGGACGGGTTCAGAGGTAACACATCATGCGGTCATCATAGATTCGAACAATAATGAAAAAATTTCTTGCAGAGGTGAAGGGTTTGTTCCAATTTGTGCTATCGTTGACTATGATTTAACTTTATCAAAACCTAGAAGATTAACAATTGACAGTGCAATTGATACTTTAACGCATGGAATAGAAGCATATGTAAGTAAAAAAGCTACACTATTTTCAGATAGAATGGCACTAGATACAATAAGACTTGTTTCACAAAATATTTATGCTGTTGANAAAGACCCAAAAGATTTAAAAGCACGAGAAGGATTAATGTTAGCAGCTACATTAGGTGGTTTGGCATTCTCAAATGCATCTATTTGCTTAGTGCATGGAATGAGCAGGCCTTTAGGAAGTAATTTTAAAGTTCCACATGGCCTAAGTAATGCAATGCTATTGCCAACTATAACTGAATTTTCAATAGAGCATGCAAAAAGTAGATATGCTGACTGCAGTCGGGCAGGTAATTTTGCACTTCCTGAGGATACTGATGATGTAGCATGTGATAAATTAATTAAGGGTCTCTATAAAATTAATAATGATTTTGAAGTTCCATCAATGCTTAATTTTGGAATTAATCAAAAAAATTTTGAGGAAGAGTTAGAAAATATGGCAACTGATGCAGAAAATTCAGGAGCACCAAACCTCAATCCAAGAGTGCCTTCTGTAAACGAGATGGTAGATCTTTACGGACAAGCATGGAGAGCATTTTAGTATGAGTTGGAAATGTTCTTCTTTAAAAAACAACTCTAAACAAAACGAGAGGGGTATAATGAAAAAACTAATAAAAACATCATTTAGTATTTTTGCTGCCTTTGCTATTGTGTTTACTTTTTCACTTCAGCANGTTAATGCAGCAGAAAAAATTAGATGGAAAGTGCAATCCACTTTCAACACTGGTTGGCCAGCATTAGGTGATCCNGTTGCACGTCTTTCAGACACTTTAGATAGAGCTACAGACGGAAGAATAAAATTAAAGGTTTACGAACCTGGAAAAATTCTTCCTCCGCTAGAGATTTCACCATCAATAAGTAAAGGTGACTTACCTGCGGCTTACAACTACATGGCTTATGACCAAGGAAGAATTCCAGCAGCTGTTTTATTTGCAGCGGTACCGTTTGGAATGGAACCATGGGAGTATGCGGCATGGTGGTTTGAAGGAGAAGGTTCAAAATTAGCAAATGAAATCTATAACAAGCAAAATATTCAAGTTTTGTTATGTAGTACGATTGGGCCTGAAACTGCTGGTTGGTATAGAAATCCAATTACAAGTTTAGATGATCTTAAGGGTTTAAAAATTCGTTTCTCAGGTTTAGGAGGAATGGTTTTAAATGAAATTGGAGCATCTGCTACATTGATGGCTGGTGGAGAAATTTTTGCTGCTTTAGAAAAAGGAACTCTAGATGCAACAGAATATTCAATGCCTGCAATTGATGAAGTTCTTGGTTTTCACAAAATTACTAAGTTCAACTTGTTTCCAGGTTGGCACCAAGTATCAACATCTACTCACTTCATGATCAATTTAGATTTATGGAAAAAAATGGGTGCAGCTGACCAAGCCTTATTCGAAATGGCTTGTACGGCAGCAGCTATGAGAGCAATTACAACTGGTGAATTTTTACAAGGNAAACAAATTGCAAGTTTCCCTTCTAAAGGTGTAACAGCTGCAAGATTGCCTGATAGTGTATTGAGAGAGCTTCAAAAAGTTAGTGCACGAGTTATGGATGAACAATCTGCAAAAGATGCTGACTTTAAAAAAGTTTGGAATTCTCAACAAGCATTCATGAAAGAGTATGATGTTTGGCAAAAATGGGGATATTTACCAAGAAACTTTTAGTATTTAATACTTAAAAAGTTGATTATAATAATAAAAGCGGCCGGTTTCACCGGCTGCTTTTGTTTTTAGGATAAACAGATTTTTTATGGCAAATGATTTTACAAAATTAGAAAATAGCTTAGATAAAAAGCTCCAACTAAAACATTTGCCAATTACCAAAAAAATAGATGGATTTGTAACTGGTGTTGGAGAAATATTTAATTGGATATGGGTTGCTTTAGTTGCNGTAATAATTCTTAATGTCATTCTAAGATACATATTTAANAGCGGTATGATCGAATTAGAAGAATTACAGTGGCATCTTTATGCCATAGGTTGGTTAGTTGGTTTGTCATCCACTTACATAGTAGATCAACATGTTAGAGTAGATGTTTTAACTGATAATCTTTCCTATAAAAAAAGACTATGGTTTGAATTTTTTGGGATTCTTTTATTATTTTTACCCTTTATCACTTTAGTGCTAATTTATTCAGTTCCATTTTTTGAACTATCATGGGAAACAAGTGAAAGATCTACTTCTGCAAATGGATTGCCTGCAAGGTGGTTTGTAAAAGGATTTTTAGTATTTAGTTTCTTTTTATTATTATTAGCTGGTTTATCAAGAATAACTAGAGTTCTAGCAACTATTCGATCAGGATTTGAAAAAAATTAAATAGATGGAATTAATTTCAGAATACTACATGTCTATATTGCTCTTTTTGAGCTTCATAACTTTAATTTTCATTGGTTTTCCTGTTGCATGGACCATGGGAGGTTTAGCAGTATTATTTACTTTAATTGCAATGTTGTCTGATAGTTATTTGGATACTTTCTTTGGAGTTGATTGGAAATTTTCTTCAATGGTAGTTTATAGATTGTATGGAGTTATGGCAAACTGGGTTCTTGTTGCTCTTCCAATGTTTATTTTTATGGGAATAATGATGGATAAATCTGGTATTGCAGAAGATCTTATGACGGATCTTTCAAAATTGTTTGGTCGTATGAGGGGCGGTTTAGCAATAGCAGTGGTTTTTATTGGAGTGCTATTAGCAGCTTCAACTGGCATCATAGGAGCATCAGTTGTTTTATTAACAATTCTAGGTGTTCCCTTAATGTTAAAAAATAATTATAGCCCAGATCTTGCATGTGGAGTTGTTTGTGCAACTGGTACACTTGGAATTTTAATACCTCCTAGCATTATGTTAGTGATTATGGGTGATCAAGTAAGAATTTCAGTAGGTGATTTGTTTATGGGTGCAGTGTTTCCTGGCTTGATGCTTGGGTTATTGTATACAGTTTTTATTATTACCTATGCATATTTAAAGCCCAAAGTTGCTCCAGCGCCGAAAAGTGCAGAGCCTGTATCTTTTGATATTATTTTAAGAGTATTTAAATCGATTATACCTCCGGCTTTATTAATAATAGCAGTACTAGGAAGCATTTTTATGGGTATAGCAACTCCAACAGAGGCATCAGGAGTGGGAGCGCTAGGTGCATCAATTTTGGCTCTAATAAGAGGAAGACTTTCTTTCAAGGATTTAAAAAGTGTAATTAGAAAAACTACACACACAACATCATATATATTTGCACTGTTTGTGGGAGCAACCATGTTTGCTTTGGTTTTAAGAGGATTAGGTGGAGATGAATTAATTGAAGGAGCTCTTAAAGGATTGCCTTATGGACCCAATGGAGTTGTTATAGTTGTTCTGTGTATTGCTTTTATTTTAGGCTTCTTTTTAGATTGGATAGAAATTACATTAATTCTATTACCTTTTTTAGCACCTGTGATGGTTGATCTTGGTGTTGATATGGTATGGTTTATAGTTATGTTTGCAGTTGTTCTACAAACTTCTTTTATAACTCCACCAGTTGGTTTTGCCTTATTTTATATGAAAGGCGTAGCTCCTCAAGGAATAACAATACAAAATATTTATAGAGGAATAATTCCTTTTGTAATTTTACAAGCAATAGCGGTCGCAATTGTTTTTAACTTTCCACAAATTGTTACATGGTTACCAAAAGTAGCCTATGGTCCATAAAAACTGATAATATATTTAATGAAAAAAATTATTTTTTTAGTTACATCTTTATTTATAATAAGTTTTGCTAAAGCAGATACTAACATTTCTTTAAAAAATTACTTAGATGCAAAAAGCATTGAAGATGGCAAAACACAAATTTATTTATTAAATAGATGTAGTGCAATTTATGCNTACGCATCTGGAATCATTTTAAAAACAGACGCGGTAAGCTCTAAGAATTTTATTGAAATCTCTAATAACCTCTTATTTAAATCTGTTGAGCTCACGATAATTGAAGAAGAAAAAAAATTAGAGGAAGTTCAAAAAAAAGCTGAAGAGATTAGAAAAGAACTATTCAATAACTATATAGCTGATGGTAAAAAAAACTGGGAAAAAAATAAATCACATTTTAAAGGGTCATATATTGCGAATGATATGACAATCTGCTCTAAACTTACTGAAGAAAAGTAAATTACTCTAAATATCGGTTGAATAATTTTTAATTATCAATAAAAGAGAGGCTCATTCATGAAAAAAAAGATTTCTTTAATAGGTGCAGGTCAAATAGGTGGCACTCTTGCTCATTTAATTGGCACAAAAGAAATAGTTGATGAAGTAGTTTTNTTTGATGTTGCAAGTGGAATTGCCAAAGGAAAAGCCCTAGATATTGCCCAATCTTCTTCTGTAGATGGCTTCAATGTTAAATTTTCAGGTACTGATGACTATAAAGATATTAAAGATTCTGATGTAATTATTATTACAGCTGGTGTTCCTAGAAAACCAGGCATGAGTAGAGATGATTTATTAGGAATAAATTTAAAGATTATTAAACAAGTAGCAGAAGGAATTAAACAAAACGCCCCTAATGCTTTTGTTATATGTATTACCAATCCATTAGATGTAATGGTTATGGCTTTTCAAAAATTTTCTGGTTTACCAGCCAGTAAAGTTGTTGGTATGGCAGGTATTTTAGACAGCTCAAGATTTAAATTATTTTTATCATTAGAACTAGATGTTCCAGTAAAAGAAATAGATGCAATGGTTATGGGTGGCCATGGAGATACAATGGTGCCAATGCCAAGATTTACAAAAGTTTCAGGAAAACCATTATTAGATTTAGTTAAAGAAGGAAAAATTTCACAAGATAGATTAGAAGAAATAAATCAAAGAACAAGAGATGGTGGTGCAGAGATAGTTAAATATCTTGAAAAGGGATCAGCATTTTATGCACCAGCNGCATCTGGGGTACAGATGGCAGAGGCATTCTTAAATGATGAAAAAAAATTATTACCATGTGCCATTCAATTAAACGGAGAATACGGTGTAAGNAATGTNTACGCNGGTGTTCCTGTAATTATTGGAAAAGATGGAGTGGAAAAAATNGAACAAATTGATTTGGATGATAAAGAGAAGAAAGAATTTATGCATTCTATCGATGCAGTCAAAGCACTTTGGGAAGCAGCATCTAAAATTGATCCTGATCTTTCTAAATAATAATGAACATTCACGAGCATCAAGCTAAACAAATTTTAAAAAAATATGGTGCAATTGTGCCTGAAGGTGTGTTTGCGCTTACAGTTGAAGATTTAGTTGAAAAAGCAAAATCNTTAAATACAAAAAAATATGTTTTAAAAGCTCAAATCCATGCTGGAGGAAGAGGTAAAGCAGGAGGTGTGAAAATTTTAGACACTATTGAAGAATTAAGTAANGCAGCAAAAGAGCTAATGGGAAAAANTTTAGTAACTCATCAAACAGGTCCTGAGGGAAGAGAAGTTAAAAGATTATATGTAGAAGAGTCATCAAATATAGACAAAGAGTTTTATTTATCATGTTTAGTTGATAGAGCTAGTTCAAAAATAGCCTTTATATCTAGTGATCAAGGCGGAATGGATATTGAGGAAGTAGCAAGTAGTACACCTGAAAAGATTATAACAACCAAAGTCGAAATAGGCGATGAGATTTCAGATCAAAATTGTGAAGAAATTATTAAGATCTTTAACTTAAAAGACAGCGCAAAAATACAAGCAAAATCGCTAATAAAATCAATTTATAAAATGTTTGTAAGCACAGATGCAAATATGGTTGAAGTTAATCCATTNATTTTAACTAAAGAAGAAAAAATAATTTGTTTAGATGCAAAAGTAAATTTTGATTCTAATGCTTTNTTTAGACANCCAGAAATTGTTGANCTAAGNGATTTAAACGAAGAGGATCCAACAGAAATAGAAGCAAGCAAACATGATCTAGCTTATATTAAATTAGATGGAAGCATTGGTTGTATGGTTAATGGAGCAGGATTAGCTATGGCAACTATGGATATAATAAAACTATATGGAAAAGAGCCAGCCAATTTTTTAGATGTTGGTGGTGGAGCATCAAAAGAAAAAGTGTCTGCAGCTTTAAAGATAATTCTTTCAGATAAGAACGTTAAAGGAATTTTAGTTAATATTTTTGGTGGAATAATGAGATGTGATGTTCTTGCTCAAGGAATAGTGGATGCTGCTAAAGAAATAAATATTAGTGTTCCTTTAGTTGTTAGGCTTGCAGGAACAAATTTTAAAGA
>JGI24540J26637_10000213_pt1 | contig 23344 bp, 12 predicted proteins | sample NorSeaMetagenome_FD_26637 | JGI IMG/M metagenome (IMG submission 26637)
CCTCCATTCCCATCTCCTCAAAGGCAACAACTTTTGCCTTCTTAATGGACTTAGAAATTAAGTAAGCAGCGCCGCCAACTGCAATCAAATAACTTGCCTTGTGCTTTTTAATACTTTTAATAGTTGATTCACCGCGCTCAGCCTTACCAATCATGCCCAAAATTCCTGTGTTTTCTAGCATCATGTCAGTAAATTTATCCATCCTACTCGCAGTTGTTGGGCCTGCTGGACCTATCACTTCATTACCCACAGCATCTACTGGCCCGACATAATATATAAATTTGTTATCAAAATTAACGCCTTTAGGAAGCCCCTCTCCATCATCAATCATTGACTTAAGGCGCTTATGGGCAGCGTCCCTTCCAGTAATAATTGTTCCAGATAGTAGCAGTGTGTCTCCAATATTCCAATGCTCCATTTGAGATTGAGTTAGGTTATTTAAATCTACCTTTGTGTACTTAGAAACGTCCATCTCCAAGTCTGGATAGAGACTTAAATCAACCTCTGGCAATTCAGCAACTCCAGAGCCATCTAACGTAAAGTGGACATGCCTCGTAGCAGCGCAGTTTGGAATCATTGCAACTGGCAGTGAAGCTGCGTGCGTTGGATAATCTTGAATCTTAACGTCAAGAACTGTTGTTAAACCGCCCAGACCTTGAGCGCCAATTCCAAGCGCGTTGATCTTATTAAATAAATTAATTCTTAGGGATTCTATTTCAGTCGGTTCACTTTTATCTTTAATTTGATTAATATCAATTGGATCCATGAGCGCTGATTTGGCCATTAGCATGGCTTTTTCAGCAGTTCCACCAACTCCAATACCTATCATTCCTGGAGGGCACCAACCCGCACCCATCGTTGGAATTGTTTTCAGAACCCAATCCGTCAGATTATCATCAGGATTTAAAACTGTAAACTTTGATTTGTTTTCAGAGCCACCTCCTTTTGCAGCAACCGTAATATCTAATTTATTTCCTTTAACTAGCTTGGTATGGATAACTGCAGGAGTATTGTCTTGAGTATTTTTTCGACTAAATAATGGATCACTAACTATTGAAGCTCTTAAGCGGTTATCAGGCTCATTGTAGGCCCTCCTTACTCCTTCATTGATCATGTCTTCGAGGTTAAGCTCAGACTCCCACTGAATTCCCATTCCAACTTCAACAAAAACGTTAACAATTCCAGTGTCTTGACAAATTGGCCTCTTTCCCAGCGCGCACATTTTAGAGTTTATTAAAATCTGAGATATCGCATTTTTTGCACTTTGATTGGTCTCTCTTTGATAAGCTGAAACCATTGCACTAATAAAATCAGGTGAATGATAATAAGAAATATACTGCAATGCAGAATGAATACTTTGTATTAAATGGTCTTGTTTAATTATCATATTTATTTGGATTCACCTATTGTCTAGTATATTAAAGCAAGATATATTATAATCTCTTTTCATTTTAATCATTTTTTTGCTAGGATTCCCTTATGTTCAATTTATTCAACGGCCAAAATCTATCAATCGATCTTGGAACAGCTAACACACTTATTTATATGGACGGTAAAGTAGTCCTCAATGAGCCCTCAGTTGTTGCATTAAGGCATGAAAAGGGCGCTTTAGAGTCAACAGTCATAGCAGTAGGCCAAGAAGCAAAAAATATGCTTGGAAGAACTCCTGGCTCAATTGAAGCCATTAGACCAATGAAAGATGGGGTAATTGCTGACTTTAAGGTCACTGAAAAAATGCTTCAATACTTTATGAAAAAAGTTTTAAAATCAGGTTTTTTCTCCCCAAGTCCTAAGGTGTTAATTTGTGTCCCATGCGGCGCCACTCAAGTTGAAAGGCGCGCGATCAAAGAAAGTGCTGTAGGCGCTGGAGCAAGAGATGTTTACCTTATTGAGGAGCCTATGGCGGCAGCGCTTGGTGCTGGGATGGCCATTGAAGAGGCTTCAGGTGCAATGGTTCTTGATATTGGTGGCGGAACCTCTGAGATCGCCATACTATCTTTAAATGGAATTGTTTATTCTGACTCCCTAAGAGTTGGAGGAGATGTTTTTGATGACACTATTGTTAAATTTGTAAGAAGGGTCCACGGCATTATTATCGGCGAGGCAACTGCTGAGCAAATTAAAGAAGAGGTTGGAAGTGCTTTTGAATCGAAAATTATACGAAAGAACGAATTTAGAGGTCGTGCAGTTTCTACTGGCCTTCCTGTTGCTTTTGAAGTCACTAATGCTGAGATATTAGAGGCTTTGAGTGAGCCACTAGGAATGATAATTAGTGCACTAAGAACTGCACTTGAGCAAACGCCTCCAGAACTATCATCAGATATTGCGCAAAATGGTCTAGTTATTACTGGCGGTGGTGCACTTTTAGAGGGTCTTGACAAGCTAATTCATAATCAAACAAACCTGCCTGTTACTATTGCAGATGATCCGCTTACCTGTGTCGCAAGAGGTGGAGGGCTTGCCCTAGAAATGATTAATCAGCATGATATGGGGTTTTTAGCAGCTGAGTGAATAAAAATAAGTCGAGAAATTAATAATGCGACTTTTAAAACTTTTCGTACCAGTACTTCTTTCAATTATCTTAATTGTATTAGATACTCGCTTTTCTTATTTAGATAATTTTAAAAAATTCACCTTAACTCTTCTCAGCCCAATTTATGTAATTGTTGATTTGCCCAGCCAAGTCATTAATTGGGTCAACGATAAGGGCGCTGATAATGAGATTCTAATTGGTGAAAATGATTATCTAAAAAGTCAATTAATTGAACTTAAAGCAAGGCTTCAAACCTACAACAATCTAGCTTTAGAAAATCAAAAAATTTCAGAGCTTTTAGATTCAAGCTATAAAATACCAAATCACGATGTTTTGCTTGCACGNGTTAAGTCAATTTCTCAGTCTAGGCTATCCAATAAAATAGTTATTGATAAGGGTTTAAATGATGAAGTAGCCCTTTCTCAGCTTGTAGTTGCTTCTAATGGAGTTGTTGGTCAAGTTATACAAGTGACGCCTCTATTCTCAACTGTTAGGCTTATTTCTGATCCTACCCAATTTATGCCCGTTAAAAACGCAAGAAATGGAATTCGAGGTATCACCAAAGGAATGGCATCAAATGAAAAAGGCATGATAGTTGAGTATGTACCATTAGATTCAGATGTTAAAGTTGGAGATTTATTCCTTACTAGTGGAATTGGTAATTCATACCCATCTGGCTATCTTGNGGGAAGGGTAACTTCAATTGATGNTTCTTTAGATGCCTCATTCTTATCAATTACGCTTCAACCATCTCAAAATATGAATAAATTAGAAATGGTCCTTATTATTAAAGGAAAAAATGACTAATTCTAATCACTTCTTTCTTCTAGTTAAAATATCTATTATTGCATTCATTACTGGTGCAATTTCGCTGCCGTTTTCTTTAGAGCTTGCCTCTCCTTTTTGGTTATTACCTTTTTTTAGCTACTGGGTTATTTATTCAAATGGTAAGAATTTCTATACTGCTGCATTTATTCTTGGAATATTACTTGATATTATTGAGGGAGGAACTCTAGGTCAAAACGCTGTTGCCCTAGTGCTCAGCTCTGCTTTTATTTTAAATGTAAAAAAATCTTTTTTTGTTTCAAATTTAACGACTCAACAAGTTTATATTTTTTTAGGATCTATAATTTATTTGATTATATTTTTATTGGTTCATCAATTAACTCAAGGCCTAAATTTTGAGTGGCTAATATTACTTTCTCCATTTACTAGTGCAATTTTATGGCCCTTAATTCGATACTTATTAGCAAAGCTTAAACAATAATTAAGTTAAAGATATGGAAAAAATTGGAAATATTAAGCGCGAAAAAGTAGTATTCAAATCAAGAGTAATTTTTTCCGCAATCATAATGCTTTTGATAACTCTGATCTTAATAGTAAGACTCTTTAATCTTCAAGTAACTAAGCATGATTACTATTTAGAAGAAGCGCTTGGTAATCAAATGCAAAATCTTCCTATAACACCAATTAGGGGTGATATTCTAGATCGAAATGGGAAAATATTAGCAACTAATGAATTTTCTTATATATTAACAATCACTCCAGAAAAAGTAACTAATTTAAACGAAACATTGATAGGATTAGAAATAAGTGATTTAATTACTTATGACGATATTAAAAAATTTAATAAAAAATTAAGTCGTTTTAAAAAATTTCATAACATACCCTTAAAATTTAATCTCTCCGAGTCATCCGTTGCTTCATTTTTAGTAGAAAACCAACTCCCTGGCGTTGAGGTTGAGCCGTATTTTCATCGAGTTTATCCTTATGGAGAATCGAGTGCTCATCTCATTGGATACGTCTCTTCAATGAGTAAAGCAGACAAAGGTATTTATGATAAAAAAAATTATAATGGTACAAATTTTGTTGGCAAAACAGGTATTGAAAAACAATATGAGAAGCTACTTCATGGGCAATCTGGTATTAAACAAATTGAGCGAAATGTAGCTGGCCGAATTGTGGATACCAAAATTATAACGCCCTCTATCGCTGGCCAAGATATCTACTTAAATATTGATATAGACTTACAACTTAAAGCTGAATCACTTCTCGGAGATAGTAGAGGTGTTATCGCACTTATAAATGTTAAGGATGGGTCAATACTCAGTTTAGTCAGTACCCCTTCATATAATCCAAATTGGTTTGTTAATGGAATTTCAGTCGAAAGATATAATGAGCTCAGTAATAACGAAGACTTACCACTTTTTGATAGAAGCATTAAAGGACTCTACCCTCCTGGATCGACTATCAAGCCAATGGTTGCTCTTGCTGGTTTAGAGCTTAATAATATAACTATTAAAGATAGTACCTTTTGTCCTGGATACTACAAATTAAATAATTACTCTAGAAAGTTTAATGACTGGAAACGAACTGGTCATGGGAAAGTAGATGTGATTGAGGCTATAGCTCAATCATGTGATGTATTTTTCTATGATTTAGCTTTCAATATGGGTATTGATCAAATTCATGATAGCCTTTCATATTTTCAATTTGGCAAAAAAACAGGAATTGACTTACCAGGAGAACTTGGCGGTATCCTTCCCTCTAGAGAGTGGAAAAAGATTAATAAGGACGAGCCTTGGTATAGAGGAGAAACTCTTATAACAGGAATTGGCCAAGGTTTTATGACTACAAGCCCTCTTCAACTCGCTTTAGCAACAGCAGCTATAGCAAACAAAGGTCAGTTATTAATGCCTCAAGTAATGATGCATTCTCAATCAAAAAATGGTGATTTATTTGAAGAACAAAACCTAAAATCAAATCAAATACCTATAAAGGATATCAATAATTGGGAGTTAATTATTGAAGCAATGAAGCAAACAGTATATGGTAAATTTGGGACAGCCAAAAGACTTAACAATAAGCTTAAATATAGCCTAGCGGGTAAAACTGGAACCGCACAGGTTTTTGGTCTTGACCCAGAAGAAGAGTACATTGCTGAAAATATTGAAGAAAAATTAAGGGATCATGCTCTATTTACTGGATTTGCACCTATAGAAGATCCCCAAGTGGCAATTGCTATTATTGTTGAAAATGCAGGAAGTGGTAGCTCAAAAGCAGCACCTTTGGCAAGAGAACTTTTAGACGAATACTTTATTAAAAATCCAGTTGAACTAAATACACTAAATTAGATTAAATCTCTTTATAGCTTTTCAGCATAGAATTTTTTTCTAAAGTCAGAAAATGTATTACTCTTGATTGCCCCTCTAATTGACTTCATCAAATACTGATAATAGAAAAGATTATGAAGGGTGTTTAGGCGGGACCCTAGAATTTCATTTGATTTTTGTAAGTGGTGAAGATATGCCCTTGAATAATTTTGACAAGTTGAGCAATGACAATTAGGATCTAGAGGGCTAGTATCTTTCTTATATTTTGCATTGCGAATTTTTANAACGCCCTCTGAAGTAAATAAGTACCCATTTCTTGCATTACGAGATGGCATTACGCAGTCGAACATATCAACTCCAGCTGCGACACCTTCAACTAGGTCTGAAGGAGTTCCAACACCCATAAGATACCTTGGCTTGTTAGAAGGCATATGATCAGGTAAGTAGCTGAGAACCTCCATCATTTCTTCTTTTGGCTCTCCAACCGACAAACCGCCAATAGCATAACCATCAAAATTCATCTCAACTAATGACTCAGCTGAATGAAGACGAAGCTCTTTATGCATTCCTCCCTGAATAATTCCAAAAAGAGCATTNTTATTGTTGAGTCTTTTATGCTCTTCTAAAGATCTTTTAGCCCATCGNAGTGAAAGCTGCATAGATTGATCAACAACATTTTTTTCAGAGGGATAAGCAGTACAATCATCAAATATCATAACAATATCTGAACCTAATTTATACTGAATTTGCATAGATTCCTCAGGACCCATAAAAATTGCTGATCCATCCTTTGGTGATCTGAATTTAACNCCTTGCTCAGTTATTTTCCGCATCTTACCCAAGCTAAAGACTTGGAACCCACCAGAATCAGTTAGAATTGGGCCCGGCCAATTCATAAAATCATGGAGATCACCATGAGCCTCAATCACATCAGTTGTAGGTGTTATTGATAAATGAAATGTATTCCCTAGGATAATTTCAGCGCCTAAATCCCTCACCTCGTCAACAGTCATTGCCTTAACTGTTCCGTATGTTCCAACAGGCATAAAAGCTGGGGTATTAACCTCACCACGCTCAAAAGTGAGCTTACCTAATCGAGCTTTATTATCTGTATTTTTAAGTTCAAATTTCATAGTAGGGTTATAAAAAATATTTGTTTTTTAGCTTTATTGGAATGCTTGATTTATTTCATCAAACCCAAAACCTCTTGATTGTAAAAAACGTTTTTGCTTAGACTTTTCTTTATAGTCTAAAAATTTGCTATCTCCAAATTTTTTATACTTAACGTCTTTTGCAAGCTCAAACCAATTAAATAAAGTTAAATCAAACTCANTAATACCTCTTGATTTAAGCTCCATAGAAATTTTTATAGGCCCTTTGCCTTGATTAAAGCGCATAAGTATAAAAGCTTCAGAAAACCTTTCATCGCTCTGGTATTTTTGNTCANCTAATAAAGAGATGCTNTCATTAATGACAGCATCNTCAAAATCTTTAAGATTTAATTTTTGTCTTAATTCTAATTTGGAGTGCTCTCGCCTCATTAACATCTTTAATGCGGCTGCGTAGCATTTACTCTGCTGACTCTGTTTCGTCATTATCGCTCTTTACAGGCTGTATTTCGTCATTATCCTTACTCATTAATTTCTCACGAATTTTAGCCTCAAGCATTTGACTCATTTTAGTATTCTCTTTTAAGAAGTCGCGAGAATTATCCTTACCTTGACCAATTCTTTCACCTTCAACACTATACCAAGCTCCTGCCTTTTCAACAAAACCATGCTCAACTCCTAAATCAATTATCTCACTCTCCCTAGAGATGCCTTGATTATATAAAATTTGAAACTCAGCCTTTTTAAATGGAGGAGCTACCTTATTTTTGAGAACCTTAACACGCGTCTCATTACCAAGAATTTCATCACCTTTTTTAATAGCTCCAATTCTTCGAATATCAAGTCTTACGGAGGCATAAAACTTAAGAGCATTTCCACCAGTTGTAGTTTCAGGGTTACCAAACATCACACCAATCTTCATTCTAAGTTGATTAATAAAGATTACCATGGTATTAGTTCGCTTTATATTGGATGTAAGCTTTCTTAATGCCTGAGACATTAGCCTAGCTTGTAAGCCCATATGCGAAGCACCCATTTCGCCTTCAATTTCAGCTTTAGGAGTTAACGCAGCAACTGAGTCAATAACAACAATATCAACACCTCCGGAGCGAACTAGCATATCTGTAATTTCTAAAGCTTGCTCACCAGTATCAGGTTGGGAAATTAGAAGGTCGTCTGTATTTACGCCCAATTTTCTAGCATAAGAGGGATCTAGAGCATGTTCTGCATCAATAAATGCCGCNGTTCCACCCAATTTTTGCATTTCGGCAATAACATGAAGAGTCATAGTTGTTTTTCCTGAAGACTCAGGACCATAAATTTCAACAACTCTACCTCGAGGTAAGCCACCAATTCCTAAAGCAATATCAAGGCTTAAACTTCCCGTTGATACAGCTTCAATATCACTTCTCGCCTCTTCATCACCCAAAAACATGACAGACCCTTTTCCGTACTGTTTTTCAATTTGTCCAAGTGCTACTTGTAGTGCTTGTTTTTTCTTTTCATCCACTCCGTTCTCCCGCGTAAAATGATAATAAATTTATATGCAATTATTATAATGGCTTTCACTCATCAAGATACAGAATGTATGGCTCTTGCACTAAAACTTTCTCAGTTTGGTCGCAAAGCTGTTGGTGCAAATCCAATGGTGGGATGTGTGATTTCTCGTGATGATAAAATTATTGCTCAAGACTACCATCGCCTTTATGGAGAGGGCCATGCAGAGGTGAATGCCTTAGAAAAAATTAATTACAAAGGTGGAAATACTAACGTATATATTACTCTTGAACCATGTACTCATTTTGGTAAGACGCCGCCTTGTGCTGACGCACTAATTAGGGCTGGAGTTAAGAAAGTATTTATTGCAATGCTTGATCCAAATCCATTAGTTTCTGGAAGTGGAGTTAGGGCGCTTCAAGATAATGGGATCGAGGTTGAAGTTGGGCTACTTGAAGTGGAAGCTAATGAAATTAATCGCGGTTTTGTCAAAAGAATGACGAGTGGTTTGCCTTTTGTAACATCAAAAATTGCAATGAGCCTTGATGGAAGAACAGCAATGAAAAATGGGGAGAGCAAATGGATTACTTCTAAAGCTTCTCGAGAGGATGTACAAATGCTGCGAAGCTTAAATCAGGCCATTTTGACAGGCTCAGGCACAATCAAAAGCGATAACCCGATGATGACTGTTAGGACTGAGAGTGCAGATTCAAACCCACTTCGTGTTGTTATTGACAGTAATAATATTATTACTGATAAATCTCTTAACATTTTTTCATCTGATGCTGAAACTCTCATTTTAAATAACAATAATTCAGAAATGCTTGCTAATGGTAAATTAGATCTTAAATCTGCGCTTATAAAACTAGGAGAAATGGGTATTAATAATTTACTTTTAGAAGCTGGCAGCGGTCTTAATGGGGCTATGACTGAAGCTGGGCTAATTGATGAGTTTATTATCTACACTGCTCCATTAATACTTGGAAGTGATGCCAATCCGATGATAGAAATTCCTTTAAAAAAAATGTCTGACAAAATTAAACTTAATATTATTGAGGTTAGTCAAATAGATTGTGATATTAAAATTAGAGCCACTATCAAATGAATAACTTGACAAATAAAAGGATTATATTAGGAGTTAGTGGCTCGATTGCTGCCTATAAATCACCTGACATTGTTAGAAGGTTGCAAGATTTAGGTGCAGAAGTTAGAGTCATTATTACTAGTGGAGGCAGAGAGTTTGTTAGCGAACTATCACTTCAAACGGTTTCAAAAAATAAAGTTCATGACAACCTCTGGGATAAAGAAGCAGAACTAGCAATGGGCCACATTGAACTCGCAAAATGGGCTGATGCAGTAATCATTGCTCCAGCATCAGCAAATACCATAGCCAGACTTTGTCATGGCAAGGCTGATGACCTTCTATCAACAGTAATTCTTGCAACGAATGCTTCTATACTAATTGCCCCGTCAATGAATCAACAAATGTTTGCATCAAAAGCAATTAAGGAAAATCTCAAGATACTTAATAATAGAGGCGTGATAACAATAGATCCAGGATTTGGAGAGCAAGCTTGTGGAGATGTGGGTGAGGGAAGACTTGCAGAGCCAGAAGAAATTGCAAGACAAGTAGCAACTATATTTTCAAATAGCGCTCTTAGTGGAAAAAAAGTTCTAATAACAATAGGGGGAACTATAGAAGCAATTGATCCAGTTAGGTATATATCAAATCATAGTAGCGGAAAAATGGGAATGGCGCTAGCAAATGCATGCATCCAAGCTGGAGCAGAAACTACACTGATAGTTGGATCAATATCAGTTGAAGTGGAAAAAAGAGCTACAGTAACTTACATAACAAGTGCTAATGAAATGTACGATGAAGTAATGAAAAAAATAAAAACTCAAGATTTATTTATTAGCTGCGCCGCAGTTGCGGATTTCAAACCAAAACAAATAAGCCTAAATAAGATTAAAAAAGATAGCAACTTAGCCTCAATTGAACTTATAAAAAATAAGGATATTTTAGAAAGTGTTTGTAAGCTTAGAAATAAACCTATCTGCATTGGATTTGCAGCTGAAACTGAAAATTTTCTTGCCAATGCAAAAGCTAAATTAAAGAACAAGAGGTGTGATGCAATTATTTTAAATGATATTTCAAGTAGTGAAATTGGGCTAAACTCAGATGAGAATGAAGTTCACTTTATATCGCAAGAAAAAACTGAGAAAATAGATAGAAGTAGTAAGCAAATTATTGCAGAAAAGATAATAAAAAAAGTTACAAAATATTTTTTCTAAACGCTGTAAATGCTTATAAATCAAGGGTTAATCGACTTACCCACAATACTGTGGATAACTCTGTTGATATCTCAAAATTCAGACTTAAATTAAGCGTTAGACTAACAATTTCTATGGTTTTGGTTAATAAATAATCATATCAATTTTTTTGTTATAAATCAATGACTTATATTTTTATAAATTTACGAATTTATTTCTACTTCAGAAGGCAAACTACTAAATTATCAATTCGCGGATAACTTTTTTAGTTTTGCCCTTATAGACTGGGGTTTAAAGGCTAAATTGGTGAAATTAAATCCCTATTAATGCTCGATAATAAAAGGTTAATTTTTNGGGTTAAACTAAATTAAATAATGCTTATAAAACTTCCAATAAATTTAACGTAGTTAAAGGCCTTAATATAGCTCTTTAAGCCACTAATTGAAGGTAATTTTGTGTTTTATTTAATATTGAATTTGATATTTTTGATGACCAAATTTTTTCTCAATTAAATCTAAAAAGTCTCGATTTAATGAAACATCAAATTCTTTAGGAAGAGGGATTCTTCCAGATGAATTAGTCGACTGATACTCAATAATTACTGGACACTTTCCTGGATATTCTTTCAATAATGCACACAGCTCTAGGTACTCATTTTTGTTCTCTTTTGTTAGTTTAATTTTGAGATATTTAGCATATTTTATTTGAACTCTATCCACTGGATCTATCCGATCCACAACTATCTGCCATTGTTCTCTAAAATCTTTATTTACCTTTCCTGAAACTACTACCACTTCATCTAATAATATATNTTCGCTATTTTCAGCAAGTTTTTGTGAGAAGACCGCTGCATTTATTCTTCTCTCTCCATCTTCAAGTGTCAGGCTAGCCATTTGGCCTCGTCGTGTATTTCTATAGACAATGTCAGAGATTAGTGAAAGAACCCTCACTTCACGATTATTTCTGAATACTAAATCTTTCGGGAGCGTACAAACTATTGATTTCAAATCTGATTTATACCAATCCGTAGGGTGGCGTTCTAAATAGTATCCCATTACATTTTTTTCAAATTTCATCACATTTTTAAAAGACAGAAACTCTCCTTTTATGTAATTTTTTTCATACTCAGTATGGCTATCCACTTCTGTAAAAAGGCTGTTTTGTCCTTTTGATGAATCACTTTGTCTCTGCTCTGCTTGCCTCACTGCTCTTGGATACGTCGCAATTAATGTTGCCCTTTTAATATCAAATAAATCAAATGCTCCACTGTATATAAGAGCTTCAATAGCTCTGCGATTTAAGAATTTTTTTTCTATTCGAAAACATAAATCAAAAATATCAGAGTATTCTCCATTTTTTTCTCTCTCTAAAACTATCTCCTTTACAAGAGCCTCACCAACACCTTTAATAGCACCTAGTCCATATACAATTGTTTTATTATCAGTAATACTAAACTCATATTCAGATTGGTTAATATCAGGCGCTATAACTATAACTCCGTTTTTCTTAGACTCTCCAACTGTAAACGCAACTCGATCAGTATCGTCCATAACACCTGACAAAACAGCCGCCATAAATGGAGCTGGATAATGTGCCTTTAGCCAAGCTGTTTGATATGAAATATAAGCGTAAGCAACTGAGTGAGATTTGTTAAACCCGTAACCTGAAAACTTATCAATAAGATCAAAAATTTCATTTGCCTTACTCTCATTAATACTTTTTTCAGCTGCTCCCTTTACAAATACTTCACGCTGCTCTGCCATTTCTTCAACTTTTTTCTTACCCATTGCGCGACGTAAAATATCTGCGCCACCTAATGAGTAACCAGCCATAACTTGAGCAGATTTCATTACTTGCTCTTGGTATAAAAATACCCCATTTGTTGGCTTTAAAATTTCCTCTAACATCTCATGTGGATATCTTACTTTTGCGCCATGTTTTACCTGGATATAATCATCTACCATACCTGCATCCAGTGGGCCTGGTCTATAAAGTGCCAGCATAGCAACAATATCTTCAAAAGAGTCAGGTTTAAGCTTTTTTAAATAGCCACGCATACCATCTGATTCAAGCTGAAAGACCCCAGTAGTATCGCAATCTTGAAGTAACTTAAATACTTTTGGGTCGTCAAGCTTAAGCTTATCAATATCAATCAAACCTTCACTTAAGCCTTTTTTGGCTATGATTTTTACCGCTTTATCTATTACTGTTAGGTTTGATAATCCCAAAAAGTCAAATTTAACAAGTCCTACAGCCTCAACATCATCTTTATCAAACTGTGACACAACAACATCTGATTCATCAGATCCTTTATAAATTGGGCAGAAATCACTAATTTTACTTGGCGCAATAACCACTCCACCAGCATGGGTGCCGACATTTCTAATAAGTCCCTCTAGATCCTGAGATAAATCAATCAGCGTTGAAACACTTTCTTCAGAATCATATCTTGCTTTCAATTCATTAGAGTCTTCTAAAGCCTTACCTAATGTCATTTTTAATTCATTTGGTATCATTTTGGAGATCTGGTCACTAAAACCATAAGGATGCCCTAACACCCTCCCTACGTCTCTTACTACACCCTTAGCCGCCATGGTTCCATAAGTAATGATCTGTGACACTTTCTCTGAACCATACTTGTTAGAAACATAGGCAATAACTTCATCACGACGATCTGTACAAAAATCAATATCAAAATCTGGCATAGAGATGCGCTCTGGATTCAAAAAACGCTCAAATAAAAGATCATGCTGAATAGGATCAACATTTGTAATAGAAAGTGCCCAGGCGACAAGAGAACCAGCACCTGAACCTCTACCTGGGCCAACTGGAATTCCATTTTCTTTTGCCCACCTTATGAAATCGGAGACAATTAAAAAATAGCCTGGAAAATCCATTTCAAGAATTACTGATAATTCAAAATTAAGCCTTTCAAAATAACTCTTTTGATTTACATTAAGGTCTTTAAGTCTTACTTGGAGGCCTTTATTTGATTCTTCACTAAAAAATTCAGCTATAGACTTTCCTTTTGGTGTTGGAAAAGCTGGAAGGTAATTCTTTTCGAATAATTTNAAGTGTAAGTTGCATCTTTTGGCTACTTCAGAAGCATTTTCTATTAACTGAGGATAGTCTTTAAATAATTCAGACATTTCATCAGGAGTCTTTAGATATTGACTATCACTAAAAAATTTTAAACGCCTGGAATCATCAAGCAGCCCTCCCTCAGCTATGCAGATTCTAGCTTCGTGGGCATCAAAATCAGTTTTACTAATAAACTGCACATCATTAGTAGCAACCACTGGAATATCTAACTTCAATCCTAATTCAATAGTAAGATTAAGAAGATTTTCATCTGAATGTCTATCAGTTCTTTGTGCCGATATATAATATCGGTCTTTAAAAATAGCTTGCCAGTGTTTAGCTTTAGAATGAGCAAGTTCCAACTCATTTGTCAAAAGAAATTGAGATATGTCTGAGCTGATTGGAGTTGCAATCATAAGCAAGCCCTCTTGGTGAGAAATTAATTGTTCTTCTGTAACACTAACAATTGAAATTCCTTGCTCATTTAAGTAAGCCTTTGAAATAAGCTCTGAAAGATTTAAATAGCCCTCATGGTTTTGACAAAGTAAAAGAACATCATAATGGCCTAAATCAAAATCTATAGATACTTTTGCACCAATAATAGGCTTTATACCAGCACTAGTTGCTTTTTGATAAAATTTAATCGCAGAAAAAAGACTCATATCATCAGTCAGAGCAATGCTATTCATACCCGCTTCTTTAACACTTTCTATTAGTTTTGAAACGCGAACTAAGCTATTCTTTACAGAATACTCACTTTGACATTGAAGATGAACAAAATCCACAGAACTCATTGATCCGAAAAAAAATATGAAATTTACTGATCTATTTTACAAACAATTTCAATACTAACTTTTAGCTTTTTAAAAATTAGTATTGAAATTTAANTATAAAAAATAAACTAATTTAAAGGTTAGATATTTTGAGCAGCCTTAATTAGNGCTTGTGCTTTATCCATAGTTTCTTGCCACTCCATTTCAGGTAAAGAATCATAAACAATTCCTGCTCCAGCTTGGATNTATAGTCTCTGGTTTTTAACAACAGCAGTCCGAATAGCAATTGCTAGGTCCATTCCACCATGCCAGGATAAATTGCCAATAGCGCCAGAATAAATATTACGCTTTAAATCTTCAACTTCATCAATAATCTCCATTGCTCTTACTTTTGGTGCACCGCTTAATGTACCTGCTGGAAAAGTAGCCTTCAATACATCAATAGAACTCATNTTTTCTTTTAACTCACACTCCACATTTGAAACAATATGCATAACNTGTGAATAGCGCTCTATAAACATTTTATCTGTAAGAGTAACGCTTCCTGTTTTAGCAATTCTGCCTAAATCATTCCTGCCAAGATCAATTAGCATTAAATGCTCGGCAATTTCTTTTTCATCTGACAAGAGATCTTTCTCTAGATCAAGGTCCTCTTGCTCTGTTTTTCCTCTTGACCGAGTTCCTGCTATAGGCCTTATAGTTGCAATATTATTGTTATCGACTCGAGTTAATATTTCAGGAGATGAGCCGACTATTGCAAAGTCATTTAAATTGAGAAAATACATATATGGAGAAGGATTAAGTATTCTTAATTGTCGATATAATTCAACAGGATTTGATTTAAAAGAACAGCTTAATCGCTGTGAAGGTACAACTTGCATAACATCACCAGCTTTAATGTATTTTTGAACTTTTTCAACTGCACTTATGTAATTTTCCCTTCCAAAACTTGACACAAAATCTTCTGNCTTTATATTTTCAGAAGGAATAGATGACTGTTCAAATGATTTNTTAATATTTGCTTCAATTAAGCTAAGCCTTGCTAGCCCATCTTCAAATTTTTCTTCATTAGGATTGACATGAGTAATTATGTGCACCTTACTACTTAAATTATCAACTACAAGAAGATCGTTTGAAACCATTAATAAAATATCTGGAACGTTTAGTTCGTCAGTTTTATCTATATGCGCGAGCTTTGGCTCTATGTAACGAACTATTTCATACCCAAAGTAACCAACTAAACCACCATTAAAATCTGGAAGGCTGGCTAACTGTGGAACTTTAAATTGCTTTTGGTATTCTTCAATCCACGCTAGTGGATCCTCTACTGAGATCTCTTCAGCTAACTTTCCATTTCTTTCAACTNGAACCCGATAGTTATTTACTTTAATTACTGTTTCAGCNGCCAANCCAATAAAAGAATATCGCCCCCACTTTTCTCCACCTTGAACAGATTCTAAAAAATAGCTATAGGGATTATTNGCAAGCTTAAGATATAAAGCTAAAGGCGTTAATGTATCAACAACAANTTCCCTAGAAAGAGGGATGTGATTAAAGCCTTCNTTAATAAGACGATTGAAATGTGACTTTTNCATGGGTATATTTTATCATTACCCAGATTGTTAATCCTTAAGATNATTNATCCTTCAGGTGACTTCTAGAATCATGAGATGTAGCACTATTTTTATAAATAAAAAANGCATTCCATTTTAGTAAACTAAATTGAAATGCCTTTATTTTANACTAANCCTTATTACTCTTCAGCTTCNGCTTCAACTTCACTCAACTGAGTAGATAGCTCTTGCTCAGCTTCATTGGTTTGCATAAAAGAAGCATCTATGCGNTTCCTTNTCTTTTCCTGATGGTGCTTAAAGCCTGTTCCTGCAGGAATAAGTCGGCCTACAATTACATTTTCTTTAAGTCCTCTAAGATCATCTACTCTTCCTGTTATTGAAGCTTCAGTAAGAACCCTTGTAGTCTCTTGGAAAGAGGCAGCAGAGATAAACGACTCTGTAGACAATGATGCTTTTGTAATACCCATTAATAATCTTTGGAATACAATCTCATCTTTCTTTTGAGCCTTTAACTGTTTATTTTTCTCTACAACATGAACAAACTCAGCAGTTTCACCATTCACATAATGAGAGTCTCCATTATCAATAATTTCAACTTTTCTAAGCATTTGCTTAACAACTACTTCAATATGCTTGTCAGAAATCTTAACTCCCTGAAGCCTATAAACGTTTTGAACCTCTCTAACCATATAGTTAGCCAAAGCTTCAACACCTAACAAGCGAAGAATATCATGAGGATTATAAGGTCCATCTGATATCACATCACCTTTTTCAACAGTTTCGCCATCAAACACATTTATTGACCTCCAATGATGAATCATCATTTCAGTTACCTCACCTTCAGGACCCGTAATAAGCATACGAACCTTTGATTTTGTAGGACTTCCAAAACTGATAACACCCAAAGTTTCAGCTAGAATAGCATGATCTTTAGCTTTACGAGCTTCAAATAAATCAGCAACTCGCGGTAACCCACCAGTAATATCACTTGTCTTTGAAACAGCTTTTGGAATCTTAGCGAGTATTTCACCTGCTGTAATAAGCTGACCGTCCTCTAAATTTATTTTGACTCCTGATGGTAAATAATGCGTCGATAATATAGATTTTTTATCCTTTTTATCAACTAATTGAAGCATTGGCTTCATATCTTTTGCTGCCGAAGTTCTTTCTGCCTCTTCAATTATTTCAAAGAAGATTAAACCAGTCAATGGATCTGAATTTTTTATAACTGTTAATCCTTCAACAAAATCGATGAATGAAACTCTTCCAGAATTTTCAGCTATGATTGGATGTGTATGTGGGTCCCAATCAGCAATCTTATCTTTAGCTTTAACTTTACCGCCATCTTTAAAGTGAACTATAGCACCGTAAGGCAACTTATAGCGCTCTTTTACTTGGCCTAATTCATTTCTAATTGAGGCTTCAGAAGATCTTGATACAACAACAAAATCACCATTAGCATTTTTAATAGACTTCATATTTTCAAAATGAACAATGCCATCGGTATTAATATTAATACTATTAACAGCCGTAGATGAGCTTGCAGCTCCACCAATATGGAAAGTACGCATTGTTAGCTGAGTTCCTGGCTCACCAATTGATTGAGCAGCAATAACACCAACAGCTTCACCCACTCCAATCTTATGACCTCTTGCCATATCATTTCCATAACAAGATGCACAAACACCATATGATAATTCACATGTAATTGCCGAACGTACTTTAATGAACTCAATACCCAGTTCATTGATCTTATCTGAATCATCTAGTGTAATTAAATGATCTTTCTTTAAAAATACGTCTTTTGTATTTGGCAGCAATATGTCATCAGAGACAACCCGACCAAGTACTGCAGTTCCTAGGGTTTGAACAACATTTCCCCCATCAATAACGGATTTCATTACCAAACCATTTTTAGTTCCACAATCTTCTTCAGTTACCACTAAATCTTGGCCTACATCAACAAGTCTTCGAGTTAAATAGCCTGAGTTAGCCGTTTTTAGTGCCGTATCAGCCAAACCTTTTCTTGCTCCATGAGTAGAAATAAAGTACTGCATATTATTAAGACCTTCACGGAAATTACTTGTAATTGGAGTCTCAATAATTGATCCATCTGGCTTTGCCATTAGACCACGCATTCCTGCTAACTGACGTATTTGTGCAGGAGAGCCTCGAGCACCTGAATCTGCCATCATGTAGATTGAATTAAATGATGGTTTCTTTTCTGTATTTCCTTCAGCATCAGTTATATCTTCATAACCTACTTTGTCCATCATTGCTTTAGCAACTTCTTCTGAGGTTCTTGACCAAATATCAATAACCTTGTTATAGCGCTCACCATTTGTAACAACACCAGAAGCAAATTGCTGCTGAACATCTTTTACTTGAGCAGAAGCCTTTTCAATCATCTCAGCTTTTTCACTAGGAATAATCATGTCATTTGAACAAAATGATATACCAGATTTAGTTGAATATTCAAAACCCATATACATCATTTGATCAGCAAAAATTACAGTCTCCTTAAGCTCCTGAGATCTGTAACAGACATGAATTAAATTAGAAACTACTTTTTTAGTTAATGCCTCATTAATTAAATCAAATGACAAGCCTTTAGGTAGAATTCTAGAAAAAATAGCTCTACCGATTGTAGTATCAACTATACGAGTATTTGTAGATTTAAAGCCAGACTCTGCTTTTTCATAATCCTGCACTCTTAATTTAATTTTTGCATGCAGACTTACAAGTTTAGCATCATAGGCAGAAAGCGCCTCATTGGTATTGGCAAAGATCATCCCTTCACCCTGTTGATTAACCATTTCTCTAGTCATATAGTAAAGACCTAAGATTACATCTTGAGATGGAATAATAATTGGGTCGCCACTAGCCAAATGAAGAATATTGTTTGATGCCAACATTAGAGTTCTTGCCTCTAATTGAGCTTCCTCAGAGAGAGGAACGTGCACAGCCATCTGATCACCATCAAAGTCTGCATTAAATGCAGTACATACTAGAGGATGAAGTTGAATTGCCTTGCCTTCAATTAGAAGCGGCTCAAATGCTTGAATGCCAAGTCTATGAAGAGTAGGTGCACGGTTTAATAAAACTGGATGCTGATGAACAACTCTTTCCAAAATATCCCAAACTTCAGGAATTTCACTTTCAACCATTTTTTTTGCAGCTTTTATAGTAGAAGCTAATCCATTTGCTTGAAGGCGATTATAAATAAAGGGCTTAAAAAGCTCTAATGCCATTTTTTTAGGCAATCCACACTGATGAAGCTTTAAATATGGACCACAAACAATAACTGAACGCCCAGAATAGTCAACTCGTTTTCCAAGTAAGTTTTGACGGAATCGTCCTTGCTTACCTTTTATCATATCCGCAATTGACTTAAGAGGGCGTCTATTATTGCCCATAACAGCACGTCCACGACGCCCATTATCAATTAGTGAGTCGACAGCTTCTTGAAGCATACGTTTTTCATTTCTAACAATAATTTCTGGTGCATCAAGCTCTAATAACCTTCCAAGACGATTATTTCTATTAATTACTCGGCGATATAAGTCATTTAAATCAGATGTTGCAAACCGGCCTCCATCTAGAGGAACCAAAGGCCTTAAATCTGGCGGCAGAATAGGAAGCACATTTAAAACCATCCACTCAGGTTTATTTCCAGACTTTATTAATGAATCAACTAGCTTAAGTCGTTTATTGATTTTCTTAAGTTTAGTTTGTGATTTAGTATTTAGAGCATCTTCTCTCAAATTTGCAGCTTCTTTTTCAAGTTGCATCTCTGCAAGAACATCCTGCATAGCTTCTGCGCCCATCTTAGCAACAAACTCATCATCTCCATACTGGTCTAAAGCATCAAAATACATCTCTTCCGTAAGGAGTTGCTTTTTGATTAAAGGCGTACTACCAGGATCAGTAACTAAAAATGCTTCAAAATAAAGAACTCTTTCAATATCTTTTAAGGTCATATCCATAAGCAACCCTAATCTAGATGGGAGTGACTTCAAATACCAAATATGTGCTACAGGAGCAGCAAGCTCTATATGNCCCATTCTTTCACGTCTTACTTTAGAAAGAGTAACTTCAACGCCACATTTTTCACAAACCACATTTCTAAATTTCATGCGCTTATATTTACCNCATAAGCACTCAAAGTCTTTCATTGGGCCAAAAATCTTAGCACAAAATAACCCTTCTCTTTCAGGTTTGAAAGTTCTATAGTTAATAGTTTCAGGTTTTTTTACTTCACCAAATGACCATGAACGAATTTTCTCAGGAGAAGCTAAACCAACTCTTATTGCATCAAAATCTTGTTCTTTATTTTGCTGTTTTAAAATTTGTAATAAATCTTTCAAGTGATTCTCCTAATTTAATGTTGTTCAAGTTCAGTATCAATACCTAGAGATCGAATTTCTTTTACAAGAACATTAAACGACTCTGGCATTACTGACTCAGTACGATTTTCACCATCTACTATATTTTTATACATTTTTGCCCTTCCAGTAACATCATCAGACTTAACCGTTAACATTTCTCGAAGAGTATATGCTGCGCCATATGCTTCTAACGCCCAAACTTCCATTTCACCAAACCTTTGACCACCAAATTGAGCTTTACCGCTAAGTGGTTGTTGAGTAACTAAAGAGTATGGACCTGTTGAGCGAGCATGCATCTTATCGTCAACTAAGTGGTTAAGCTTAAGCATGTGCATATAACCAACCGTTATATCACGGTCAAATGAATCGCCAGTTCGTCCATCAAATAATTGAATTTGACCACTTTCTGGTAAATCAGCCATCTTAAGTAAAGATTTAATATCCTCTTCTTTAATTCCATCAAATACTGGGGTTGCCATTGGGACGCCAGATCGTAAATTATTAGCTAACTCAAGTATCTCATCATCACTAAATGACTTTAAATCTTCAGTTTTTCCATAACTATTGTAAATAGAATCTAGCATTGAGCGGATTTGCTTAATTGTATCTTTACGATGCTCATCTAGCAAATTACCAATCTTATAACCTAGGCCTTTAGCAGCCCAACCTAAGTGAACCTCAAGTACCTGACCAACATTCATACGTGACGGAACACCAAGTGGATTAAGGACAACATCTACTGGAGTACCATCTGCCAAATGGGGCATATCTTCAACTGGAGATACACGAGAGATGACACCTTTGTTTCCATGTCGTCCAGCCATCTTGTCACCAACCTGAAGTGTTTTACGTGTTGCTACATAAACCTTGACCATCTTCTGAACGCCTGGAGGTAATTCCGCACCTTCTTTAATTTTTGCACTCTCTTGCTCATAAAAAAGTTCAAATTCCTCTTGTTTAGCTTTTGACTGCTTAACAAGTGAAGCAACTTCTTTATTTACAGCTGCATCTTTAACTTTTAATTTTGCTAATTCACTATTTTCTAGAGACTTTAAATCCTTAGAGGCTAGTTTATCTCCACTCTTAATATTACCAATATTACTAGTTGAGAGGTTTCCAGAGAGTTTTAAACGAATTCGGCGAAAGATGTCCCCATCAATTATTCCAAATTCATCATCAATATCTTTTTTAATAGTCTCTAAACGTTCTTCATCAATAACCAGTGCACGAGAATCTTTTGCCACTCGATCTTTAGTAAATATCTGAACATCAATGACAACACCAGATTTTGAGGCTCCCATTCTTAAAGAGGTATCTTTAACATTGTTAGCTTTTTCTCCAAAGATAGCACGCAATAATTTCTCTTCTGGAGAAAGAACTGTTTCGCTTTTGGGGGTTACCTTTCCAACAAGAATATCGCCGCCTTTTACTCGAGCACCAACATATACAATACCGACATCATCAAGTTTTGATAGTGCAGACTCACTTACATTAGGTATATCTGCAGTAACTTCTTCAGCGCCAAGTTTTGTATCTCTAGCATAAGCTGTCAATTCTTCAATATGAATTGAAGTATAGCGGTCTTCCTGGACTACTTTTTCTGATATGAGTATTGAATCTTCAAAGTTATATCCATTCCAAGGCATAAAGGCAATCATCATATTTTGACCTAATGCTAACTCACCTAAGTCAGTTGATGGGCCATCTGCCAAGACATCACCAGCAACAACCTTATCACCTGGCTGAACAAGTGGTTTTTGATTGATACAAGTATTTTGATTTGAACGAGAATATTTCACTAAACTATAAATATCAACACCAAGCTCTCCAGCCTTTGCTTGCTTAGCGTCGACACGAATTACGATTCTTGAAGCATCTACTGTTTCAACAACTCCATCATGATTTGCAACAACACAGACACGTGAATCAGTTGCAACAACTCGCTCAATCCCAGTTCCAACAAGTGGCTTTTCAGCTCTAAGCACAGGTACTGCTTGACGCTGCATATTTGATCCCATTAATGCGCGGTTAGCATCATCATGTTCTAGAAAAGGTATAAGTGATGCAGCTACAGATGATATTTGTTTTGAGTCAATATCAATAAGTGTTACTTCTGACTTACCTACAAGTACAAATTCATTTTTATGGCGTCCTGAAACAAGGTCGTCTACCAAATAACCCTTGCTATCTACTTTAGAGTTTGCTTGAGCAATAGTGTGGTCAATCTCATCAATTGCTGACACATACACAATTTCTTTAGTGACTTGTCCTTTCTTAACTATTTGATAAGGAGTCTCTAAAAAACCATAATCATTCGTTCTTGCATAAACTGCTAAAGTATTAATTAATCCAATATTCGGACCTTCAGGTGTTTCAATTGGACACAATCGACCATAATGAGATGGATGAACATCACGAACTTCAAAACCAGCACGTTCTCTTGTCAAGCCACCAGGCCCTAGTGCTGATATGCGTCGCTTATGAGTCACTCCAGACAACGGATTTACTTGATCCATAAATTGAGATAACTGTGAGGAGCCAAAAAACTCCCTCACTGCCGCCGAAACNGGCTTAGAGTTAATAAGATCTTGCGGAGTTAGCTCGTCTGTTTCTGCAAGGTTCAATCCTTCTTTCACAGCTTTTTCTACACGAATTAGGCCGATTCTAAATTGGTTTTCAATCATTTCACCAATAGCTCTTACTCTTCTATTGGCTAATGTATCGACATCATCTACAACATCATGTCCATTTTTAATATCAATTAACTGTTTAATTACATTAATAATATCATCATGAGTTAAAACGTGCTCACCAGTCTCACTAGCAACACCTAACCTTCTATTTAGCTTCATCCTCCCAACACGAGAAAGATCATAACGATCATTATTAAAAAACAGATTAGAAAAAAGTGTGTTAACTGCGTCTTCAGTAGCAGGCTCACCCGGTCTCATTACATGGTAGATTGACATGCGAGCTTCAATTTCTGTTTGCAACTCATCTAG
>JGI24540J26637_10000214_pt1 | contig 23291 bp, 26 predicted proteins | sample NorSeaMetagenome_FD_26637 | JGI IMG/M metagenome (IMG submission 26637)
ATTAATTTTACTCTTTTAAATTAAACTTCCCAACTACTGTTGGTGGATTTAAACTAAAAACATGAATGAGTCTGAAGAAAAAACGGTTCTAACTAGCCTTAAATTAAAACTTGATAAACTCATTGATAGGTTTGATGAGCAAAGAGGAATAATTGATTCTTATGTTAAAAGAGAAAGGGACTGGAAATCCTCTAAGCTCGAATATACCAAAAAAATTGATTCATTAAATGATCAGATAGCTGAATTAGGTAAAGGGGTAGATATAGATGAGTGACATGGAAGTAGTCGCATTAAAGATTTTTGGAAGAGATATTAGTCTTTCCTGTCCTGTAGAGGAAAAGGATGCATTACTTCAGGCTGCTGACCTTTTAAACTCCGAGTTAGATGGCATTGATAATAAAAGCAATGCATTAATTCTTGCAGGGTTAAGTTTAGCTAACAAATTTCTTCAAAATAATAATTCATCCTCGACAAGTGCTGATGACGAGAGTGCCATGCAGAGTATGATTCTGAGCATCGAAGAAATTCTAGAAAAGTAATATTCTACTTTTCATAATAAATAATTAATTTATAATAGCTGGACATTCTGGTTCATTTGCCAATGTGTTAATTAATTTTGAACCGATATTAAATTATCTGGTGATAATCCAATGTCGTTGTTGAGCATTACCTCCTTAGAGGGAAGCCTGATTCGATATGAAGTTCACCACCTGTCCTTTCGGTTCAGGTATAGCACATAGCGGTGAATTGGTTTGTCGATTCTTAGAATCTTCATGAAAGTTAAAATTAGAAAACATCTCAAGCAACAATTATCTTCATTGACTGATAAAGATGTTCTTGAGAAATCAGCAAAGATTGCTATAAAACTTCTTAAATATTCAGATACATACAAAAATAAAAATTGTCTTATATATAAATCCTCAAAAAATGAAGTTCTTATTGATAGCATTGAAGANAATNTAATTTCAAATGGTAACAGTGTTTTTATTCCAAAGATCATAGATGGAAATAGTCTTTGTTTTAACAGGCTAGATTCTAATCAAAAATTAATTTTAAATAAATTCAATATCTTGGAGTCGNCCTCAACAGAATTAATTGAGGTGAGTGGTTTAGATCTCATTATCCTTCCAATAGTAGGCACNGATAAAAGTGGTTTCAGATTGGGTCATGGTGGCGGTTATTATGACAGGGGTTTAGAGGCTATTTTTAATTTTAAGAATAAGCCTTTAATTATTGGAATTGGTTTTGACTTTCAATATACCAATAAAAATTTTGGTGAGCCTCATGATACTAAACTTGATTTAATGATTACAGATAAAAGAGTTATAGATTTTTAGATAAAAATTTAATAACTGTAATTTATGTCTAGTATTGGTTTATAAAGTAAATATAAGTAGATAAAATACATATCTTAAGGAAATCATTAATTGAAAAATCTATTTATAAACCTATCCCTACTTCTATCATTTAATATTTATGCCGTAAGTGTAGATGGCATTTTAGATGAACCAGAATGGCAGCAAGCTGAATCTTTTTCAACATTCTATGAAGTGTATCCTTTTACCTTAGAGCCAGCTAAAAATCAGACTGAGGTAAAAATATTTACTAATCAAGATGGGATTTATGTTGGTTTTATTAATATACAAGATCCTTCAACAATGGGTTCATATAAGCATGTTCGTGATGAGTGGAATACTAAGACAGATAGAAATGCATTCTATATAGACTTTGATGGAGATGGTAATACTGCCTATACATTTATGCTCTCATTGGGGGATTCACTCCTCGATTCAACTATAAGAAATGGAAATAATCAGAGTTATGATTGGAATGGTGACTGGGTTGGCGCAACAAAAATTAATCCAGAAAANTGGGTTTCTGAAATATTTATTCCTTGGTCTATTGCAAATATGCTTCCTATCCAAGGAAAACGAATTATTAAATTTGGTGCATACAGATATTGCGCAGCTTGTGGTGAATTAGTTGGAACTGCGAAAACTCATCCTGAAAGAAATAAATTTATGTTTGAGCTTGATGCGCTTGAAATAGACAGCTTCCCTGCAAAAAGTAATATTAATTATTTTCCTTACATTGCTGCAGCTCAAGACTCTGTTTCAAATAATGAAATAAATAAAGTTGGTGTTGAGATTTTTTATAATACTGGAACAGGCAAGCAAATCAATGCAACTATTAACCCAGACTTTGGACAAGTAGAAAGCGATAATGTTGTAGTTAATTTTTCTGCTGAAGAGACCTTGTATGGTGAGAAAAGAGCATTCTTTAATGAAAATCAAACACTTTTTGATATNACTGATAGGGAAAGATTAAAAGTTATGCATACCAGAAGGATCGGATCAAAGCCTTCTTATAATTGTAGCGAATCTTATAATGAAGAGATTTGTAATGAATCTAAACAGGAGTATTCAGATCTTGATTATGCTCTTAGATATACTCAAAAAGAAGGTGGAACAGAATATGGTTTCTTTACAGCACGTGAGCAAGATGAAGATTTCTCATTAGGCAGATCATATTATGCTGCGAGGATAAGAAAAGAAAGTAATAATAAAGCGCTAGGCTATATGCTTACTTACACCGATGATCCTTTATTAAATAGAACTGCAATGGTAAATGCAGTTGACTATGACAATATTGTTAATAGTAAATTAAGGATATATTCGATATTGCTTCATGCAGATGCTGGTGATGATTCCTCAGTTGGCTTTAAAGGCGGCATGAGATATAAGCCATCCAAAGATGACAATCATAGCCTGGGTTTCCATTACTATGGAGATGATTTAAATATAAATGACATGGGTTATCTGCAAAAGAATAATTGGATCTCTTTGGGTGGAAGATCCTCTTTTGATAGATATTTTAATGAAGATTCTTTATTTGAAAATATAGAGTACTCAGTAAGATATGGTCATAATGCTGATACTAATGGAAATAGTAACCCTTCTTATATAAATCCAAAGATTGAATTAACTCTTAAAGACACATCGTCGATGACTTTTTGGACTAGCTTTGAGTCGTCTGGAAAAAATACAACTATTACAAGAAAGTATATTGATTCTCCCTTTATAAAAAGGCCTTATAGGTACAATTATGGTGGGGCTTTTGAATCAAAAAATTATTCTAACTTTGCTTATGGTTTTAAGATGAATTTTGAAAGAGGCGGTAAAAATAATGCTTGGAATTCAGATGGTTATAGAAAAACTTGGATGGAGGCTGGATACTATTTTTTTCCTACTGACTATCTAACCATGAAAATAGGATTTAATTTAAGAGATCAAAAAGAATGGATGAAGTGGGTAGATTCAAATTATCTTGCTGCCTATGATTCCACTGAAAAATTCTTAACCTTAGATTTAAATTACTTTAAAGGTAATAAGCATGAGCTAAGATTTAAGGCTCAATTTGTTGCGTTAGATGCATCTAATCCTACCAGCTTAATGTCTAATCAAAATGGATATCTTTCCTTAAGCGAGAGAGAAGTAAGCGCGTTTAATGTAGGTGAAGCAGCAGTACAAATTAGATATAAATATGAACTAGCAACTCTTTCTAATTTATATATTGTCTATAGTCAGGGTGGAAATATTTATGAAGAAAACATAAATTCTGACAGTCGTTCTATAGTTCAAGACTCTTGGAGAAACCCATCAGGTAAAATTTTTGCTATAAAACTTAGATTAAGATTCTAGAATTTATTTACCTTAAAAAATCTTGATAGGCATTGTTTGAGGTTTCCTCAATAAAACTATAATCAGATATTTTTAGATGCTTTTCTAGCTTCTTGCCATTGCTATTGGTATCTTGAATACCTATGAGAACCTTGGCAAAAGCTGCTCCAAGATTTCTATAATGAAATAAAGAAATATTCCAATTTGTTCCAAAGTCTTTTAGAAAATTTATCAATGCATCAGGTTTTTGGGGAAACTCACTTCTAAAAATACGCTCAGAGCCCTTATCTGCACCTANATTATTTCGACCCCCAACCATGTGACGTAAATGATCATTAGAGATCTCATTTTTTGTTAAGTCATTAAACTTAAACTTTGATTTTTTTAGTTTATCTTTTAGAACTTTAAATGATTCTTCAGTTTTAGTTTTTATTCCAACAAGCACAAAAGCTTTTCTGTCGTCAGCCATTCGATAATTGAATTCAGTTATCTGAGCTTTACCAAAAATTCTGCAAAGCCTTAAAAAACTCCCTGGCTTTTCTGGAATTTGGATACTTAGTATTTTTTCTCTGTTTTCACCTAGCTCAGATCTTTCAACAATATAACTTAGTCTTTCAAAGTTAACATTGGCTCCACTACTAATAGCTAAAAGCTTTTTACCTTTAATTTTTTTACTATATTTTTTTAATCCAGCTAATGCTAAAGCCCCTGCTGGCTCAGAAAGAACTCGGGTATCTTCAAATATATCTTTAACAGCTGCGCAAACTTCATCGACACTGACAGTAATTACACCATCAACGCATTCCTTAATGACATCAAAATTATTCTTGCCAATTTGTTCGACTGCTACACCATCTGCAAATAAACCAACCTCTCTTAATCTCACTCTTTTATCAAATTTTATTGCTTCCAGTAAACATGCAGAATCTTCAACCTCAACGCCATAAATTTTTACTTTTTTTGTATGTTGAGCTATCCATGCAGAAACGCCAGCTAATAGACCACCTCCTCCAACAGGAAGAAATATTGCATCATATTCTTCATCAGTTTCTAAAATTTCTTGACCAATAGTGCCTTGGCCGGCAATCGTATATTGATCATCAAACGGATGAATAAATTCTATTTTTTTAGTTTTTGCAATTTTTAAAGCAGCTTTTACAGCTTGATTAAAACTATCACCTTCTAATATTATCTTCGCTCCGAAATTTTTAACTGATCTAACTTTGATATCAGGAGTAGTTACAGGCATAACTATTAAACAAGGTATTTTTAATTTTNTACAGGCAAAAGCAACGCCCTGCGCGTGGTTCCCTGCAGATGCAGCTATTACACCCTTCTTTTTCTGAGCAGGAGTTAAGCTTATAATTTTGTTNTAAGCACCTCTGCTTTTAAATGAAAANACAGGCTGCAGATCTTCTCTTTTTAAATAAACCTCATTATTTATCTTTGCTGTCATATTGGTAGCAAAAGTTATAGGCGTTTTAATGGAGACGTCATAGACATTCGCCTCATTAATGAGTTTTATGTATTTTTTAGAATGCTTAAAGCTTCCTGTTTTATTTATTTTTAGTCTCAAAGTAATAGTCTTATAAATTTTCTTGTATTATACCTGCATGAGTGCNTCAAAAATCAATGTTGCTAAACAAGCTATATCCTTTATCAAAGATAAGTTAACACCTTCAATGATTTTGGGCATTGGTACCGGTTCAACTGTTAACTGTTTTATAGAAGAATTAGACAATTATTCCCATCTTTTTAAAGGCGCAGTATCAAGTTCAAATGCTTCATCACAATTACTTCAATCAAAAGGTATCGAAGTTTTTAATTTAAATGATGTTAATGGTATTGATTTCTATATTGATGGTGCTGATGAGGTTGATAAAGATAATAATTTGATTAAAGGTGGTGGAGCTGCCCATACGAAAGAAAAAATTGTAGCCTCTGCTGCAAGAGACTTTATATGTATTGTTGATAAATCTAAAATTGTAAATCAGCTTGGTGACTTCCCTCTTCCTGTTGAGGTAATTCCAGAATCAAGGAGTTTGGTAGCAAGAAGAATCCTTGCTTTAGGTGGAATACCAGAATTAAGAGTTGGTATTACAACTGATCAAGGTAATGAAATACTAGATGTAAAAGGTTTGGACTTATCTAATCCAAAAGACATTGAATTAAAACTTAATTCTTTTGCTGGGGTTGTAGATAATGGTATTTTTAGCTTTCAGAAGCCGAGCCTTGTTCTAATAAGTGAAGTTTAAAGAAGTCTCTCTATAGCACTGATAAGCATTTCAGAGTCTGGTTTAACTTTTGATCTATAGCCTTTATAAACTTTCCCATCTCTACCAATCAGATATTTATTGAAGTTCCAATTAGGAGCCATTCCAGATTCTTGTGCCAGCTTCTTGTAAAAAGGATGGGCTCTGTCTCCTCTAACTTTTGCAGTAGCAAACATTGGAAAATTAACTCCGTATTCAGTTGAGCAAAACTCAGCTACAGAAGATTCTTCTGTGAATTCCTGTCTAAAGTCTCTTGAAGGTATTCCAACTACAACTAAGCCTTCATCTTTATATGCATCGTATAAAGTTTGGAGTCCTTCGTATTGGTAGGTATAGCCACATTTGCTAGCAACATTAACGACTAATATTACATCGCCTTCATATTGGCACATATTAACTTTATCAGAGGAATCTAATACCTTCATATCAGAATCAAGAAGATCAGTACACGCGTAACCAGAGGCCGAGAATACACCTATAAACAATAGAGCTAAGTTTTTCATGCAGGGATGATACTACAGTATTGGAGTAATAGCGTAAATTGAACTTAAGAATAGAGAAACCAAAACGAAAACTTCCAAACTATCAACATATTTTTTCATAATAAACCTTATATTTAAAAGAATGGAGGGCGAGGCCCTCCATCTTATTCCAGAGGATGTCAGCTATCTAAATAGGGGGAGAGAGTTGCTGACAAGTATTATTATGCATACTTATAATCATATATCAATGCTTTTTATAAAATAAAACCATTATTTTTTATGTATAATGCAATTCTTGATATTTTTAGGAGAATAAATTGAAAGGAACAGTACATTACGAAGTAAAAGATGGCGTAGCTATACTAACTGTAGACAATCCACCTGTTAATCCATTAAGTGATGGTGTTAGAGCTGGTTTTGTAAATAATATAGATAAAGCTGAAAATGACCCTGATGTATTGGGTGTTGTTCTCACAGGTGCTGGTAGATCATTCATTGCTGGTGCTGATATTTCTGAATTTGGTAAGAATCCAGATGGGCCTGGTCTTGATGAGGCTTTTAGAAAGCTAGAATTCTGTTCAAAGCCTGTTGTTGCAGCAATTAACGGTTCGGCTTTAGGTGGTGGATTAGAAACTGCTTTAGTATGTAATTATAGAATTGCTGGTCCTGCGGCATTTGTTGGCCTTCCTGAGGTTAATTTAGGTCTTTTGCCAGGAGCTGGTGGTACTCAGAGGCTTCCAAGACTCGTTGGTCCTGCGGAAGCGCTTAAAATGATGCTAACAGGTATGCATGTTAATGCAAAAAAAGCCCTATCTATGGGGATTATTGACCAAGTTTCAGATGATTTAATTAATGATTCCATCAAATTTATTCAAAAAGTAAGCTCAGAAACACAAAATCATCCAAAAGTAAGGGATTTAAATGAAAAAGTTATAGAAGCAAGAGGTTCTGAGAATGTATTACTTGAAGCAAAGGCAATGGCTGCAAAGACTAGAAAAGGCCAATTTGCACCAGGACAAATTATTAAATGTGTTGAGGCTGCAATAAATTGTGATGATTTTGATGATGGCATGAAAAAAGAAAGTGATTACTTTATAGAGTGTCTTGTTAACCCACAAAGAGAAGCGATGATTCATATATTCTTTGGAGAGCGTGCGGCATCAAAAATTGCCGATATTCCAAGAGAAACTCCAGTGAAAGATATTAAGAAAGCTGGAATTATTGGATCTGGAACTATGGGTGGTGGTATAGCTATGTGTTTTGCTAATGCTGGTATCCCAGTTCATATAATTGACCAAGATGAAGATAACCTAAAAAGAGGTATGTCAGTTATAGAAAAGAATTATCAATTTATGGTTGATAGGGGCAAAATGTCTGAGGAAATGAAGACTAGTGTTTTTGGATTAGTTTCATCTAGTCTTGATTACCAGGATGTTTCTGAATGTGACATTGTTATAGAAGCTGTATATGAAAACCTTGATTTAAAAGAGAAAATATTTAGAACATTGGATGAGGTTGTTAAGAAGGATGCTATCCTTGCAAGTAACACATCCGGTCTTAATGTTGATTCTATAGCAGCAGTAACTAATAGACCTGAGCTGGTAGTAGGTACTCACTTTTTTAGTCCTGCTAATATCATGAGATTACTAGAAGTAGTTAGAGGATCACAATCCTCAGATGAGACTATGGCTACTGTTATGTCTGTAGGTAAGAAGCTTAAAAAGGCTTCAGTTGTGTCACTAAATGCTCCAGGATTTATTGGCAATAGGATGCTTTTTGGATATACAGCACAAGCAAATATGCTTCTTTTAGAAGGTGCCCTTCCCCATCAAGTTGATCAAGCATTAGAAAATTTTGGTATGAGTATGGGTCCATTCAGGATGTTAGATTTAGTAGGTCTTGATCTTGGTTGGAGAGCAAGAAAACTTAGTGGTGCAGAGCCAGCACTTCCATCAAAAATAGGTGATCAGCTTTGTGAACAAGATAGGTTTGGTCAAAAAAATGGAAGAGGTTTTTACAACTATAGTGAAGGNTCTAGAGCGCCTAATCCAGCTCCTGAGAATGAAGAAATTTATAAAGCCGTATCTGCAGCAAATGGAATTGATAGAAGGGATATATCAGATGAAGAAATCATAGATAGATGTATTCTTGCTCTTGTTAATGAGGGAGCTGATATTATTGAAGAAGGTGTTGGCCAAAGAGCAGCAGATTTAGATGTTGTTTATATAAATGGTTATGGTTTCCCAATTTGGAGAGGTGGCCCTATGCACCATGCTAATGCCATGGGAATGGGTGAAGTATTAAGTAAACTTAATAAATACCATGAATTAACCAAAAGTGATACTTTCAAGCCTGCTGGTCTTATACAAAAGCTAGCTGAGGTTGATGGTAAATTTGGAGATGCGCCTGCAAAAGAGGATAGAAAGGAGAAACTAAGCTTTTCTCAGTCCTCAGTTGCTGGAAATCTATAGAAATAAATAATTTAGGGGCAAAAATTAGGTTTTAATATAAACTTTTGTCCCTATATTAACCTTTTCGTATAAATCTATAACATCATTATTAAACATTCTGATGCATCCATGTGATGCTTTAGTGCCTATTAGGCCCTCTTCCTGGGTTCCATGTATATAAATATACCTTCGATATGAATCCACTGATCCGCCTTTATTGAAGCCCTCTTCTTCGCCTTCTAACCACATAATTCTTGATGTAACATAGTCATTATCAGTATCTATTGGCTCTTTAATAAGACTTGCTGCTCTTTTTGTATTGATTCGTGAGATAAATATTGTGTCTTTGGTAGCTGAGGATCCAATCATTTCTTTAATAATATGACTCCCAAGTGGCGTTTTATAGGAGTTTTCTTGCTGACCCTCGCCATAGGAAGAAGATGATATAGGGTAACTGGCTAAAACTTCATTAAATTTGAGTAAATATAGCCTTTGCTCACTAATATTTACCTGTATTGAGTTCTCAGCAAAGCTATTTAAAGTAAATAGCAAGCTAAAAATTAATACTATGTTCTGAATTTTAACCATATGTTTCTTAATAAAATACTAAATAAGATAATCAATGCTGATAAGTATGGCACATAATAGCCAAAACCAGCATAAATAGTCGATGAGTTATTTGTTCCAATTTCTTGATTAAGAACGCCTTGCTCGCCTTTTAACATTATATCAACAATTGTTCCTTTATTATCAATTACCGCAGAGAATCCATCATTTGTAGACCTTAACAACCATTTGTTATTTTCTATTGCTCTAATTCTAGAGATTTCTAAGTGTTGATATGGGCCTAATGAGCGTCCAAACCATGAGTCATTACTTATGTTAATAATAAAATTAGAACTTTTGACCGCTTTTCTAACATCATTTCCAAATACTATGTCATAGCATATCAAGGGAGCTGCATTAAGATTATCTTTTACCTGAATTGATGATTGGCCTGGTTTGCCTGAAGAAATATCTGAAATGGGGGCTCCAAAATAAATTAAAATTGGATTTAATATTGTTTTAAATGGAATATATTCGCCAAAGGGCACTAAATGCTGTTTTTTATATATTTGATCTGTTTTTACATTAACTAATGAATTAAACAACTCACTTCCTTCAAATAACCACATTCCAGTTATTAACTCGGTTGATTCACCAAATCGTTCTTTAAGAGCATAATATTCTCTGCTTTTATATACAAATGGCAGCTCAGCTTCAGGCCAAATAATGAGCTCTGGTTTAATTGAATCTGATGAAGATAGTTTGATTAGTGTTTCTTGAATTAATGGTTTGTATATTTGTTTTAATTTAAGCTTTGGATCCAAAGAAGATTGCACAATTGCTACCGAGATAGATTCATTATTATTTGTAATATTTTTTGAATTAAATGGAATAAAAAATAGAGCTGTAAATGCAAGAATTAACATTGCTATCTTTTTTGAACTATTCCATAAACTTGCCACCGTAGCTGCTCCTAAATATATAAGAAGTGATGCTCCAGCTATACCAAAAATAGGAAGTATATTTGATAGTAGTGTGTCTATAGAAACTGTTCCCGGGATAAGCCAAGGAAAACCGCCAAAGAAGAAATCTCTAGTTAGCTCAATAAGCAATAAAGCTGCNGATATATAGACAATAGAATATAGGCTAGCATTATACGTCTCTTGTAATTTAAATAGCCTTATAGGAGCTACAGCAAATATTAAGATTAATATTAAAAATANTAGATATNCAATAGAAGAGCTTAAATANCCTATGTTTCCATAGTAGTAAACACTTACTATTATCCAAGACACTCCAATTCCCCAGTGGCCTAAAGTCCAAAGTGAAAGTTTAGTTATAAATTGTTTATGATCTGAAAAAAATACTAAATGTATGAGATAACTATAAGCAGGAATGATTAAAAATTTAATTGAGAAAGGTGCAAATGCTAAGACTCCAAGAAGCCCAAAAAAGAAAGGTATTAAAAAATTATATGCCTGTTTAATCTTATTCAGGAGAGATGCTAATTCCAATTTTTTTTATCTTCCTTTTATCAGCAACTGCTACTTTTAGTTTCATATTACCNAGCGATATTTCATCATCAACTTTTGGTAAAACGCCGAGCTTACTGATCATGAGTCCACCTATGGTTTCCACATCNAAATCTCCAACATCTAGAGCAAAGTACTCTTCAAAAGATTCTATATCTAATTTAGCATCGGCAATATACTCATATTCTGAAATCTGAATTAGCTCTTCTTCTTCGTTGTCATGCTCATCTTCAATTTCACCTACNAACTCCTCTAGTATGTCTTCAATAGTCACTAAACCTGAAATTGCGCCATATTCATCAACAACTATGGCTAGATGTGATCTATCTTTTTTAAATTCTTCTAATAATGAGTCTGCTTTTTTAGTTTCAGGGATTACATTTGCCTCTCTAAGCATGTCTTGGATGTTAAATTCGGTTTGACCNGCCGATAAAATAGGCAAAAGGTCTTTTGCAAGCAAGATTCCGCTAACTTCGTCCATGGTATTGCCTAAAACAGGGTACCGAGAGTGACCTGATTGAATAACTCTATCAATATAAGAGGATACAGGCTCATCTATGCCAACTGTTACCATCTCAACCTTTGGTACCATTATTTCTTTAACAGAGGTGTCGCCAAGCCTTAGGGCTTTATTAGCCATTATCTGGGCCTCTTTATCTATTACATTAGATTGTCTAGCATTTTCTAAGAACTCAGAAACCTCAGCTACTGTGGTTGTTTTTATAAAAAAAGGGTTTCTTAAGTATTTCTTAAGCTTTGAAATTAATCCAGAAGGGGGGTTTCCCGAGTCAGGTTCTATTTTATCGTTCATAGTGTGTATGGGTTAATGATATTGAACTTTGATAAAAATTCAATCTCTTTTGATTCCATATTATCAGCTTCTGATTCATTTTCATGATCGTAGCCCAAAATATGAAGTATGCCGTGGATAAACATATGTGAGATATGACTATCTAAGTCTTTCTCTGAAACTGTCGCCTCGTTTACTACATATGGATAGCATATTGCTATGTCGCCAAGAACTTTGGTATGTTCTCTTGAGATATCCTGATTTTCAAAAGACAAAACATTGGTATCTTTGTCTATTCCTCTAAATTGTTTATTAAGTTCCTGCATTTCTTCAGAAGAAATAAAACTAAGATTGATATTACTGTCTTCAATACTTTCTGAACTTAAAATAGAAATAAAAAATTGATCTAAATTACCTATTAGATTTTCTGAAAGGGGATATTCATCCCTCGTTATAAGGTTGACGCTCACTAATTCTTGCTGCCCTTAAATGCTTCATACGCATCTATAATCTTTCTTACTAGAGGATGTCGCACCACATCGATAGAACTAAATTTAATGACTCCAATATTTTCTGTCTCAGCAAGGACTTCTAGAACATTACTTAGCCCAGAAGGTACGTTTCTAGGTAAGTCAATTTGAGTAAGATCACCATTAACAACTGCACAGCTGCCATATCCCATTCTAGTTAGAAACATTTTCATTTGATCGATTGTGGTGTTTTGACTTTCATCCATAATAATAAAAGCATTGTTTAAAGTACGTCCTCTTAAATAGGCCAAGGGAGCAACTTCAATAATTTCTTTTTCTATAAGTTTTTGAACTCTTTCTGATCCAAGCATTTCGTACAAAGCATCGTATAAAGGCTTTAAATAAGGATCTACCTTTTGGGCTAAATCGCCAGGGAGAAATCCAAGCTTCTCACCCGCTTCAACTGCTGGTCTTATTAGAATGATCTTTTGAACCTTATCATTTANTAATGCATGAACGCCTGCTGCTACAGCTAAATATGTTTTACCTGTTCCAGCTGGNCCAATACCAAAATTCAATTCATTAGATTCTATATTTTTTAAATATTGCTCTTGGTTTATTCCTCTTGCAGTAATGACCTTCTTTGGAGTGTGGATTTGAAATGAGCTTTTTACTTCTTTAAGTTTAGCTGGTTTTTTTGTTGGTTGATTCATGTGCTCCTGGATACATAGGTGAATAGATTCATTGCTAATTTCATTATTTTTTTGAGTTTGCTTATAAAGGTCGAGAAGGGCACTTGATGCTCTTTGCGCATTCTCATCTGCTCCCTTTATATTAAGTTTATTGCCATTATGAAAAATTTTAACCTGAAAGTTTTTTTCAATTAACTTTATATTTCCATTAAGTTCGCCTGCAAAAATAGCTAATCGCTTTGCATCTGCGGGTTCTAAAAGAATATTTTTTAAGGAGTTCTGGGCTTCTTGCATATACTAACTAAACTAGTTCCTTAGTGTTATGTAAAGTTCCTAATAATGAATATGCCAATGCTTCCTCAACTTTTATATCTACTAATTTACCTATAAAACCTATATTTTGGAAGGGNAAATTTATTACTCTGTTGCACTCTGTTCTAGCCTGAAGTTGATCTAGACGTTTTTTAGATATTCCTGTTACTAAACACCTNTGGATACTGCCAACCATCTTTTGACCAAACCCTCTTTGAATTTCATTAAGTCTTGCTTGAAGAATATTTAGTCTTTCTTTTTTCTCACCTTTAGAAACATCATCTTGAAGGATTGATGCAGGAGTTCCTGGCCTTGGAGAATAGATAAAACTAAATGATGAATCAAATTGAATATCTTCAATCAACTGCATAGTCTCAAGAAATTCTGAATGTGTTTCTCCTGGAAATCCAACTATAAAATCAGACGTGACTTTTATAGTNGGTCTTATTTTTTTAACTCTCTCAATAATATCTCTGTATAAATCTGCAGTGTAATTTCGTTTCATTGCTTTTAAGATTCTGTCAGAGCCAGATTGAACTGGCAGATGAAGTTGATTGGCTAATTGAGGTACAGATCCAAATATCTCAATAAGATCATCCGTCATATCTAATGGATGGGATGTTGTGAATCTTATTCTATCAACCCCATTGATATTACTCGCAATATCAATAAGGTCTGAAAGTCTAAGGGTTCTGCCATCATGAACCTGCTTATATGAATTTACATTCTGGCCGACAAAAACTATTTCAGACGTTCCCTGCTCCACCAAGCGAGCAATCTCATCAAAGATTTGCTGTGCTTTCCTACTTACTTCGTCACCTCTTGTATAAGGTACTACACAAAAAGAGCAGTATTTTGAGCAACCCTCCATAATAGCTACAAAACTTGAAGGGCTAGTTGCTGTGGGTTCTGGTAAAGAATCAAATTTCTCTTCAATTGGAAAAGTAATATCTATAGCTTTTAGCTTGTCATCTTCGTCTAGCAAGTCTGAAACCTTATGTAAGGTTTGAGGCCCGTATATTAAGTCAACATAAGGGGCACGTTTTGTAATATTAGAGCCCTCTTGAGTAGCAACACAACCACCCACTCCAATTTTAATATTAGGATTTTTAATTTTTAGNTTATTAAGTCTCCCTAATTCAGAATAGACTTTATCTTCAGCTTTTTCCCTAATTGAGCAGGTATTAAGAAGAATAATATCTGCTTCTTCAACATTTGTAGTAACCTCCATATCTTTTTTATTTTGAAGAATCTCCACAGTCTTCTGTGAATCGTATTCATTCATTTGACACCCAAAGGTTTTAATATAAAGTTTAGTACCCATATTAAGAATTATGAATAAAAAGACAGCTTACAAAATAATCTTCATGCAGCTCAANGAGATATACGAGGTTTTTGCAAAACAAATTTATCAAAGTGATATGTACGGCTTCATAGAGGTAGAAGATTATATATTTAATAAAGACAAACAACTAGTTGTAGACCCTACTGCTGAAAAGCTGAAAAATGAATTTAATAAAGTAGAAAGAAGTTATATTCCCATTAATGCAATTATTAGGATTGATGAAGTAGTAGAATCTGGAGAAGCTACCATAAAAGAAAATAAGAGNACCGTGACTCCTTTCCCACTTAATATCCAGCCTGCTAATAAAAGCGAATAGTTCTAAAATAATTCTTCTTCATTAAAAATTAAATTTTTATAAAATCTTAACTCTTCCACTGAATCTTTAATATCACCCATAGCTCTATGGGCTCCATTCTTCTCGTAAACCTGCGCTTCATTCATCCATCGTGTAGAAAGCTCTTTTACTGTTGAAACATCAATATGCCTATAGTTAAAGTAAGCTTCTAATGTAGGCATATATTTAACCAAAAATCTTCTATCATGTGACACAGTNTTGCCGCACATTGGTGACTTTTTATCACTTACATATTTTGAAATAAACTCAAGAGTTTCCATCTCTGCAACTTGCTGAGAAATGCTGCTTTTCTGAACTGCTTCTATCAGACCTGATCCGCCATGCTGCTTTTGATTCCATTCATCCATACCATCAAGAAACTCTTGAGGTTGTTTGATAATAATATTAGGCCCTTCAGCAATATAATTAAGCTGTGAGTCTGTAATAAGAGTGGCAATTTCAATAATTCTCTCTTTTTCAGGGTCTAATCCTGTCATCTCTAGGTCAATCCAAACTAGATTTTCTTTTGATTGTTGGGTCTTCATTTCTTTTTATATTCTTTCCTTTGGTGTATTTTGTGCTTTATATGGAAAAAGTTCAAACAGGAAGGGTAATTGAATTCTATTCAAACAGCTGTTTGGTAGATACTAATGATCTTAAAATCCAATGTTCTATTCTAGGCAAACAAGATATTGTTGTTGGCGATTCTGTGAATCTTGAATATCAAAATAAAAATGATCCTAGGTCAGCTTTAATAACATCAAGAATAGAAAGAGCTTCTGAGCTTAAAAAGAAGAGCATAAGAGGTTCTAAAGTTATTGCTGCAAACATTACTCATGTCGGAATACTCTTGGTTCAAAACCCAACAACATCGACAGAATTTATAGATAAATGGATTGCATCCTCTAAAGCCTCTAATATTGAACCATTTATAATAAACAATAAAATAGATATTGATATGCCGTCTGCATATCTAGAAAAAGTAGAGATTTATAAAAATATTGATATAGAGATATTTAATATTTCTGCAAAAGAGAATACTGGGTTAATAGATTTAACAGATTATTTACAAAATAAATGTACTATTTTTGTTGGAAATTCAGGAGCTGGTAAATCAACACTTACTTCTAAACTAACTGGAGTTGATATAAAAACAAAAGCTTTATCAAATAACCAAGGCCGACATACAACCTCAATATCAAGTTTATATATGCTTCCAGAAAACCTTGAGATTATAGATTCACCAGGAGTTAGAGATGTTCCAATAGAAGGGTTAACTAAAGAAGAGATTGTTTATGGATTCTTTGAGATATATGAAGCAAGTAAATTGTGTAAGTTTTCAAATTGTAATCATAGAGGTGATGAGGGATGTAATGTAATCCCGATGATTAATGATGGAGAAATAAGTAAAAGTAGATACAATAATTTTATTAAATTCCTCGAGCAGATTCCAGATGAATAAAAAGACACATTTTGGTTATAAAGAAGTTGATATTGAAGATAAAGCTAAACATGTAGGTGGTGTTTTTTCATCTGTTGCCAGTAGTTATGATGTTATGAACGATGCGATGTCTATGGGTTTACATAGATTGTGGAAACGCATACTTGTCGAAATTGCAGGGGTTAAAGATAAAGATGTGGTTCTTGATATTGCNGCTGGTACAGGGGATATTGCAAAANTAATATCTAATCAGTTCCCATCATCAGAGATANTCATTTCAGATATCAACAATGAGATGCTTGCATTAGGCAGGGAGAGATCTATCGATGAAGGTTTTTCAAATAACACTCATTTTTGTCAATTAAGTGGCGAAGCAATACCTTTTAAAGACAATACTTTTGACATAATCACGATCGGTTTTGGCCTAAGAAACTTTACAGATAAGCCTGCTGGATTAAAAGAAATGAGGCGATGCCTTAAAAAGAATGGTCGTCTACTTGTACTTGAATTTTCGAAACCTACAAGCTCACTTTTTAGCAAAGTTTATGATTGGTACTCATTTAACATTCTCCCAAAACTAGGTGCTTTATTGGCAAATGATAGCGATAGCTATCAGTATTTAGCAGAATCTATAAGAATGCATCCAGACCAGGAGGCTCTTAAAGAGCTAGTCTTAGATAGTGGTTTTGATGACTGTAAATTTTATAACTTATTAAATGGCATTGTTGCTATTCATGTTGGATATAAAGAATAAAGCTAGTCTATCTATAAATAAATTTATAGACGATGCAATTAGCTCCTCTCCTGATCTGCAAGATAAATTAGATAATATTTCACCCATTTCATTTGATCTTAGCGTTGCTGATATAGGCCCTTTTTATATAAAAATAAATAAAGAAGAAGTAACTGTTTCGTTAGACTCTATTACAGATAATGATTTTTCTGTATCTATAGGATTGCTGGAAGCAGCAAAATATATTACTAATGGAACTATTGAGAAGAATCATATTGTTGGTGATGCCGAAAAGGCATTTGTACTTATTAATATTCTAAAAAATACTAATATTGATCTATCAGTCCTTATAGAAAGAAACTTTGGTCATATTCCTGGAGTTGTGTCTTACCTGGCAGGCATTAAAATAAATCAGAATACCGATGTTACAATCTTCCAAGACGAACTTGTACAAAAACTTAGATCTATAAGCATTCGCTTAGATAGGTTAGAGGCGCTAGGTAAAGAGAAGTAAATGAATTTTATAACATTATTAATAGGCGGTATTAAGCTTTTATCTGGCTCGATAAGACATGGGGTTATTAGCATACCCTTTGAAAATAGCTCTAATTATTTTATAAATTCACTGCGCCTGCTTAACCCTTTTTATGCTTCTTTTAAAAATCGAAGAGAAGGTCAGAGACTTGCTTTGTTAATAGAATCTCAAGGTCCAGTTTTTATAAAATTTGGTCAGCTTCTTTCCACACGAACAGATATCTTAGATATAGAAGTTGCTAAAGATCTTCAAATTCTTACTGATCAATGTAAAAACTTTGATGTAAAAGTAGCCAGAAAAATTATAGAAAAGGAATTAGGCGGCAAGATAGATGAATTCTATGATGACTTTGATAATAGACCAATTGCAGCTGCATCTTTAGCACAAGTCCATACTGCTAAAATTAAAAATACTGATAAAGAAGTGGTCATAAAGATTTTAAGGCCCGATATTAGAAAAAAAGTGGCAAGAAATGTTAGATTGCTTAAAGGTGCTGCCTCATTATTTAATATCTTATATAAAGACAGTGACAGATTAAAACCAAAAGAAGTTATTAGAGACTATGAAGAAACTATATACAAAGAATTAGATCTTAAGTTAGAAGCAGCAAATACAAATTTAACGCGTAAAAATTTTTTAAATTCAAAGAGATTATATATACCTGAGGTTTATTGGGAATTAACTACATCAGATGTATTCACTCTAGAGAGAATTGATGGCATCCCATGCACTTCGATTGAAGAAATAGAGGCTCACAAGATAGACAAGCAGCTACTAGCAGAAAATGGAGTAACTATATTTTTAGATCAAGTCTTCCGTGATAATTTTTTTCATGCAGATATGCATCCCGGAAATATTTTTGTATCAAAAGAACATCCTGAGTCACCAGGTTACATAGCAATAGACTGCGCTATAACAGGATCTTTATCAAATGAAGAGAGATANGCGCTTGCAAGAATGTTGCAGGCAGTTTTAAAACAAAACTATCGNGCATTAGCTCAACTCTTTATTAATTCACAATGGGTTGATCCTGAAACTAATCTTTTAGAGCTTGAAAATACTTTAAGAGCTTGCTGTGAACCAATATTTGAAAAACCTTTATCTGAAATTGAATTTGGGAAGTTGCTTTTGTATCTTTTCCAAAGCACGAGAAGATTTGGATTGTCTTTGCAGCCTTCTTTAGTTCTTCTGCAAAAAACTTTAATACATATTGAAGGTATGGGTAGACAAATATATCCGGAATTAGATTTCTGGGCTATTGCAGAGCCTTATTTAGATAACTGGTTGGTTGAGCAATTTAGTCCACTAAGACTTAAGGAATTTATCTTAGAAAATAAAGATGAGATTTTACTAAAAACTTCTGAAATGCCTGGTTTTATATATGAAGTCTTAGATGAATTAAGAGGTTACTCAAAAAATAGACAATCAAGTGATATGAAAATACAAGAATTGAAGATGCAGGTCTTGAGGGAAAAATATATCATCCGCCTCTTTGCAAGTGGAATAATAATCTTCTTAGCCGTCTCAATATTTGTATCATAGAATTATAATTTTTAGTTTTACTGACTAAAGGTTAAACTAGATTCTCCTTGGAGGTAATTATGGGTATTGGCGGCATAAGTATTTGGCAATTATTAATAATCTTAGCGGTTGTAGTTCTAATCTTTGGAAGTGGAAAATTGAAATCATTAGGTTCTGATTTAGGCTCTAGCCTTAAAGGATTTAAAAAAGCTATCAAAGATGAGGAAACTAACGAAGACTCTGATAACAAAGACGTATAGAAATTGTTTCAGATAGGCTTCTTTGAAATACTGCTTATCCTTTCACTTGGACTTCTAATCATAGGTCCAAAACAACTACCTGTAGTAATAAAGTTTGTATTAAAACAATATAAAAAATTACAAAATAATATTTCAAGCTTTAANGACGATATCGAGCAAGAAATAGATACTAAGGAAATAAAGCAAGATATTTATAATGAACTTAGAATGGAAGAGCTCGAACAATCAGAGCTCTTTNTTGATAAGAAAGANGATGACTGAAAGTTCAATTACAAGTCACTTNATNGAANTAAGGACTAGAATCTTAAGAGTTTTGGGTCTCTTAGNAATCTTAACTCTAGCTGGCTTACCTTTTGCTTCTGAGATCTANTTATTTGTATCTAGCCCCCTTATTAATGCGCTGCCAGAAGGTAGCACTATGATAGCCACAGAAGTGACAACGCCATTCATGGTGCCTATTAAATTAACAATTTTTGTTGCGATGTTATTAACTACTCCCTACATGTTTTATGAACTGTGGATGTTTATGATTCCTGGGTTATTTAAGAATGAGAAGAAATTTATTGGTCCCTTGATACTATCTACTTTGGTATTATTCATCTTGGGTATAACCTTTGCATACTATGTAGTAGCGCCAATTATTTTTAGTTTTTTTATAGCCTCAGCTCCTGATTCTATTCAAGTTATGACAGATATAAATCAATATTTTGCCTTCTTTATAAAACTCATTTTTGCTTTTGGTATTTCTTTTGAAATACCAGTTGCAACAGTTTTATTGATAAATTCAGATATTGTTAAAAAAGAAACTTTAACTAAGGCAAGGCCCTATATAGTTGTAATGTTTTTTATTTTAGCTATGTTCTTAACACCGCCTGATGTATTTTCACAATTATTTCTAGCTATACCTATGTGGTTATTGTTTGAGATTGGCTTGTTGTTATCTAAAAATAAAAATAACTAAAGTCCAAGTCGATTTGTCCAATCTGAATCATCAGGTCTCACTTCGCTAACAATTCTCTCTACTAGATCTTCGCAAGAATCTGTAATAATCAACTCATCGAAATTTGCATCTGAAATAAAACCCTCGGCAACTGCTTTATTCATCCATGCAATAAGATGATCATAGTAGCCAGCTGTATTTAAGATCCCTATTGGTTTGTTAATAATGCCCAGCTGATTGCTGGCCATAACCTCNGCAAGCTCGTCTAGTGAACCTACTCCTCCAGGTAGCACTATAAATGCATCAGATCTTTGCATAAAAACATCTTTTCTATCAAGGAGAGTCTCTGCAACAATGACTTCATCTAATCTTGGGTTTGAAAGTTCTAATTCATACAAAGATCTTAAAGAGATNCCTAATGCCTTTACTCCATTATCAAGAGCGGTATCTGAAACAATTTTCATAAGACCAACATCCCCACCACCAAANACAACATTAATACCTTTTTTGGCAATAATTTCAGCTATATTCTTTGCTTCCTGAGCATAAATAGGGTTATTGCCCTCATGAGCGCCACAAAAAATTGATATGTTTTCTATTTTCAAGTTAGTTCACCTTAAAATTAAATGTTATAGGTCCTTTNTTGACTAATTGTATGTCCATTTGCTCNGCAAANATGCCTTCTACAAGGTTATTTTGTTCTTTTTTACATTCATTTACGAANTNATAATACAACAATTTNGCNTCTTCAGGCTTTGCTGCTTTATGAAANCTTGGATTAGTGCCTTTAGACGTTATTGCTGCAAGGGTAAATTGACTAATAATCATAATATCTTCGTTTAAATTCTTTAAACTTGTAGACATTGTGCGGCCATCATCTTCTAAAATATTAAAAGTGTATATCTTATTCTTCATTTTAAGCACTTCTTGAAAAGTATCAGAGGATTCAATACAAATAAATACGACGATACCTTGTTTTATTGATGCGTGTTTTGAGCCTTTTATGAAGATTTCTGCAGATGAAACTCTTTGAACAGTTGCTAGCAATTATTTACTGGTCTTCTAAGCTTGAATCCCACTCTCCTAGTGCTGCTAATTTATTCATGAGCGCTCTGTGTGATAAGGCGTCTTGAGAAATAAACATGTTTTCATACTTGCCCATCCATGCTTTAAGAGCTGGCGCTTGAAGAGCTCTTCCGTATGAGAAACTTAATTTCCAGCTAAACCCACCAATTTTATTCATAGCATCTAAATGTGCTGTAGCTAAAATATCAGATTGGCCCCCTGATAAAAAAGTAATTCCAGGAAGGTCCGCAGGCACATTTGCTATTAAGCATTCTAAAGTTTTCTCTGCAACTTCTTTGATGCTTGCTTGAATATCTGCATCAGAGCCTGATGTAACCATGCTAGGTTTTAAGATGGTACCTTTAATATTAACGTCATTTTCTTTGAGATGATGAAATAAAGATTTTAATGATCTTTCAGAAGCGTTAAAGCAGTCGTTAATTGAATGATTTCCATCCATTAATATCTCCGGCTCAACCATCGGAACCATATTATTATCTTGAACCACTTTTGCATAATCAGCTAAAGCTTTCATATTTGCATCTATGCATTCATCAGAGGGCAATCCGTTGCCAATTTTTATAACAGCTCTCCACTTAGTAAATCTTGCTCCTAATGCAACGTATTCTTTGCATCTTTCATCTAGGCCATCAAGGCCAGAAGTAACAACCTCTTCAGAAGTATCATTGAGAGGTTGGAGTCCTTTATCAACTTTAATGCCTGGAAGGGCACCTTGATCTTTAATAAGATCAACTAAAGACGTCCCATCTTCAGAACTTTGTCTGATTGTTTCATCAAATAAGATAACTCCACCGATATTATTTTTCATGCCAGATGATCTAAATAATAATTCTCTATAGTCTCTTCTATTTTTTTCTGTTGACTCTACACCAATTGAATCAAATCTTTTCCCACACGTCGGATTGCTCTCATCTGCAGCAAGAATTCCTTTTCCCTCTGAGACTATGTATGAAGCTATCTCTTCTATACTATTTAATGACATTTACTTCTCTCCTTATTTAGATTTTTGATTTTAATGCTTGTATTGATGGTAAGTCTTTTCCTTCCATAAACTCTAAAAAAGCTCCTCCGCCAGTTGAACAATATGATACATCATCTGCTTTAATAAATTTATTAATAGCCGAAATGGTCTCTCCACCACCGGCTATTGAAAAAGCATTAGAGCTTGCTATGGCAATAGAAAGATCTCTAGTACCTGTTGCAAATAATTGATTCTCAAATACTCCTAATGGGCCATTCCATAAAATGGTTTTGGAAACATTGATAGCATCTTGCATTTGTCTGGTTAACATTTGATCTAAAATCATTTCATTTTCGCTAACGTCACAAATATTCTTTACAGTCACCTCTTCGCCTTCAAATGAAAGAGAAGTAATCACAGTTTCTGGCAAAATTATTTTACCGCCATCTAAAAGCTCTTTTGCAATATCAATCATAGATTCTTCATATAATGAAACTCCTACCTCATTGCCAGCAGCCTTTATAAAAGTATTAGCAATGCCTCCGCCAACAATTACAAAATCAGCTTTCTCATTAATATTTTTAATTAGTTCTAATTTTGTTGATACCTTAGCTCCACCAATAACAGCAGTATATGGATTTTCGTATTCATTAAGTGCCTTGGTTAATGCTGAAATTTCTTTTTGAAGCAACAACCCCATGCATGCTTGATTTGAATGAGTTATTGCTGAATATGTAGATGCTTGCTCTCTGTGTGAAGTTCCAAAAGCGTCAAAAACATATACATCGCAAAGACTTGCTAGGCATTTACCTAATTCTTCACTATTAGACTTTTCACCTGTAAAAAATCTAATATTTTCTAGCACTTGAATCCTTGCTGAAGAATTAAATATTAAGGGATCACTAAGT
>JGI24540J26637_10000215_pt1 | contig 23257 bp, 16 predicted proteins | sample NorSeaMetagenome_FD_26637 | JGI IMG/M metagenome (IMG submission 26637)
ACTAATGTTGAATTGTTGTCCCCGCTGACGTTATTTTTTTGTGCAGTTGGCGCGGAGGGCGGGGGCAGAGACGACCCGGAGCAATTGGTTGAGGATGCAGTGGTTGGGCTTGAGGTTGGAAGAGGGGAAGGAGCGGCGGAAGGTACAGTGGTTGGGGCCGGAGTCGCCGCGGGAGCGGAGGGGATGCCGCCACTGCATACAAAGTCAACCAATTCGGCCGGGTCGAAGGAGGTAAAGGTCCACATCCCCCCACCCTCTCCCTCCCCATTTCCCACGATGTTCGCAGGGTATGTTTGGAGGGTCTGACCGTCGGATACCCAGTAATTGTTAGGACCCTCGATGTGATGCACTTCGTTCCATGAATCCTGTGGCAGGTCGTGTGCATAGTGTTGCCAAAGGTTCCAAATTGCCACAGATACACTGGAAAAGGCAAAGGCATTGGCGATGATCCTGTCTTCATTGTCCCAATCACAGCACTCTAAGGCATCATCCTGGTTCCCCTTGTAGAACATATTGACCGTCATCGTTTTAACCGTGTGGGAAGACCTCGGAAAAGAATCCAAGGAACGTGCCTGCGGGATTGAAGCACCAGAAATAAAAAACTCACGGGGGGAGACAAACAAGAACCATCCAAAAAAAAGAAGTGCCCAAAATAATAATTCCCTTTGGTGAGTTTTGGGTTTTTTCTTTACTGAAGGAGCTCTGTGTACCATTTTCTCCGAACGAAAAGCAGGTTTAGAAGGTGGTAAGGACATACTCTTCATCCAATTTTGCAGAGCCTGAGCAAAAACCAGAAGGGAAAGACATGAGTCAATTAGAAGCTACGAACGAGGAACTGAATGGAAGGTTTGAGGAGATGTATGAATTCCTCGTCTCTTCGGGAGTCCCTGAGGCCTCGTAAGTTCTTTGGGAAGAGTGATAGGTTTTGGGCTGCTGTTAACTCGAGGAGTTGTTTTGTATTGTCTTGGGACACTATGTTATCACTATGCTATGTTATGATGATAGATTGATACTTTATGATGACTTCCATTGTTTGAGTATAATATTTGTCCAACCTAACCCCATTATGTTCCCCTTTGCCCCCTCCCTTCCCCCGCGCAGCATTGGGGAGCTGAAACAGTTGGTGGTAGGGGATTCTCATTTCGAAGCCCTTATAATGATTGAGAATTACACAAAATGCTTCCCTTACATGGAGACTTCAACGCTTATTTTCCTGCTTGCTGACAGTTGGGAGATATTCGCAAAGAGGGCTCAGTGTGTTGTGAGCAAGGCCATATCCGCAATCGCTAAGGTCGTGGCAGACGGGAACAAGGCCGCCGAGGGAGCCGAGGAGAAGGCGAACGCTCACAAGGCTAGCTGCGAGGCGGCCAAGGCTAGGGTCAACATAAAGCTCTACAAGATGAGGGCGCTCAGGAAGGTTTGGGATGAGAAGGTTAACGGGGGCGAGAAGAAGGAAGGCGAGGAGAAGGAGGGCCAGGGAGAAGCCGCGGCTGCCGAGGTAGCGGCGTGATTAACGAAAAAACATACCAACGATTGGTTTTCAAACAAATATACCATCCTTCGCTCAACTACAACACGCCGGCGTTCGGCAGGGAACGCAATCCCATCTTTAGGCTCTCCAGCTCCTCCCTCGACGACACCACCCCGTCCTTTCCCTTCCATTTCTCGTAGCCCTCCTCCTTGCCGTTCCCCCACACCCAAGCAGCTGACGCTCTCTTCTTCTCGGTGTCCACGAACCACTCGTCGAAACGCCTCAGGAGCTCATTCTTGAGACCGCCCTCGCCCTTCCTAATGACGTCCGCGATCTCCTCTAGCCTCTCCCACTTTGCCTCTCTTCCGGTTCCCTCCCTCGCGGAGATCGCCCCCCAAGCCCTTCCGACGCTGTGGGAGAGCTTCCTGTCCTTCTCCGTGAGCTGTGCAACAACTGCTGCCCCCTCTGCCTCCACCTTTTCCGCCGTCATTTCCTCTAGCTCCTTCCTGAAAGTTATTAACCACTCCTCAATCCTGTCATGGATCTCCTTGGGGTCCTTGTCCCTGCTCTGAATAGAGACAGAAAGCCCGACACTCCCACCCGACGACTTCCTGAAGAATGCGCTAACGATATACCCGAGCTGCTCCTTCGTCCTAAGTGTAGCATATGCTGAAGTGTACGCAATGTGGCAGAGAAGCTCCAGGTAAGCAGTGCCGGGGATCTGGAGGTCGTCGTCACACCCTGCCTGAAGGTGATACTCGACGGCACAGTTGCCCTCGTCGCCCTTGGCCATCTCCTGGTATACGATTGGGTATACTGGGTCAGGGTCCTTGAAAATGGTTCTGCAATGAGCGAAGCGAAGCGCGAAAAGGGTCAGGGTGAAGGGTCAAAATCGTTGCGTTGCTTATGGAGGAAGCGCATCTTGTATTAAAGTACGAGCACGTGTGGTTTTTGTCGCTAGTGATTACTTTATCAGCTCTTCGCTTCGCTCCTCGCTTGGCCTCACCTCAATTCCCCCCTCGTGGGAAGCTGCACGCTCCTGAATTGAGGAAACTCGTTTTTCTGGAGCACCTCCCCCTGGTCGCTTAGAAGGTCTGCGATGAGACGAGGAGCGAAGTGACGAGTGGAAGGTTGTTAGTTGTGTGGGTGGGCGATAAGATGCTTTTGCTGTCGCTTCGCTCCTCGTCCTATCTCACCTCGCTCCACAGCCCCCACCAGCTTCCTAACGTCTGCTTCATCGACATTTCCCATGACGAGGGAGTGGACGTTAACCCTCCTCGATATGCAGTCCCTGACGACCTCGGCGCACTTCCTCATTGTCAAAGAGGGTGACTTTAGGGCGATTGCGTACTCGTCCACGTGCCAAACCCTCTCCTCGAGAAGTAGGCGAAGGTTGTAAGAGGCAATCTCGTAAGGCGGGTCATAGGCGAAGTTCTGTGTCTCCGTGAGAAGGTTCTCGGTCTGAGTCTTGAAGGATTTCTCCAACTCCGGAGAAGGGTTGGGGGAACACATTTCTTCGATTAGCGTGTTGATCCTCTTTGTCACTGAACCTACCAGGTCAGGGAGCTTCTGTGAGAATCCAGAGGCCGTGATCCTGAACCCGCTAGGGTGAACGCCGACGTTGAAGTTGCATCCGGCAAGGGATGCGTCGTATGAGTGGACGTTGAGGTCCTCCCGCATCACCCTCTCGAATATCCTGCAGAATGTCATGGTCATGGGGGAATAGTAGAGTAGTGGGGAGGTTAGGTGGACGTAGATTGCGGTCTTGGGGTCGGCGTAACGGGAGGTTGTAGTGGCATGATAGACTTTGAAGTTCGGGGAGAGTTCGAAGGAGGTTGGTATGACGGGAGAATTGGTAGGAGAGGGGGGAGGGGGGAGAAGAGTGGGATCTGCGATGAGCGAGCGAAGCGAGGGAGAGAAATGTTAGACGTAGCGATAGCGAGGAGCCAAATGAGCAGCTCGAGGTTCTTTGCTTCAAGAGAGAAAGACTATATACTCCTCCCGCGCTTCTCGCCACCCCTCACCTATGCGGGAGCCGGTCTTTTCGTCTACAATGGTGAAGTTGTCCGGTATGAACCTGTTGAAAGCGGGCATCTCTGCGAATGAGCGAAGCGAATCGCGAAAGTGGTTAGGATGAGGGATAGCGAGGAGCGAAGCGACGGGCAGAAGATTGTTAGTTATGTTACTATGCTCCTCGCTTCGCTCCTCGTCTAATCTCACCTAGCCTCTCGTCGATGGTGTCAGGTTGGGCGAGTTTGAGGGCCGAGAGGGAGAGCTTGGATTGTCTGTATTTGGCCTTGTAGTAGGGCTCTGTCTCCCACTCCCCTTCGGCCGAGAACGCGCGAGGTATAGAAGAGGCGGAAGAGGGGGGGAATGAGGGGTCCGATATAGTGATGATGACGTTGTCGGGTGTGAAGGAGTCGAGGATGTCCTGGTAAATGGCAGAGTTGTAAGGCTTCATGAGGGAGGGACCAGAGAGAATTTTGTGGGGGTCGTACTTGAAGAGCATTTCGGATGCGTGAGAGACAAAGTCGGTAGGTGGGGAGGGAGAAGCAAAAGTGAAGAACATCTCGGATAGTTTCTACGATGAGCGAAGCGAATCGTGAAATGGGTTGGGATGAGGGGCGAGCGAAGCGAGCGCAGAAGGGTTGTTATGTTACTTAAATGGGTAGGTGGTATGTTGCTTTTGCTTTCGCTTCGCTCCACGGCCTCACCTGCTGTTCTTCGTGGTACTTTGGTAGGGTGTCAGGGTTGGACTTGATGAGTTGGATCCACTGCCAGAAGAGAGAGAGGACTGCATCTACATTTGTAGAGCCTGATGTTGTCAGGCCGATTGATACGGAGAATGTGCAGAAGTCTAAGATGAGTGAAGCGATACGATGGAGGAAGGGGTTGAGTTGATGGGTGAGGCGAGAAGTGAAGCGAGGAGTAAAAGGTTGTTCGTTAAGTAAGAAGGCGGTATAATTCTTTTGCTATCACTTCGCTCATGCGTCCTTCGCTCTTCGTCCGATCTCACCTTCTCCTTCAGTCCCTATCCCTGCACTGACCCCCTTCCCGAATCCTTCCTTAACCAGTATCTCCCTCAGGCTTCCCTCCCCCTCATACCCGATGAGGTGGCTCATAACCCTGTGTGCTTTGACGGCCCTGTTGTCCGGGTTGTTCGACAGTGGCGGCACGGGGAATGCCAGGGTGACCTTACGCAGGTCCTTCACAGGCACGTACTCCCTCACGACTCCAGTTAGGGACTTGGGCCAAGGGGTACCTGGCCAAGTTTCCCTCTTCCAACCTGTAGGCTTTCCCCTAACACGACCAAACGTCTTCTTTACGAGTTCTTCGAGTTCCTCTATCGACCTCCTTGACAATACCGCGAGGGCAAAGTTCTCAGCGTGGTAGTGTTGGGTCCAGAACTGTAAGGAGCGACGAGGAGCGACGAGGAGCGAAGCAACAAGTGGAAGGTGACATTCGCGGGTTAGTTTAGTGGTGTGCGATATGTGCGAGGAGCGAAGCGACGAGCTGGCGGGATTCTATTCGATCATGAAAGATGCTGTCGTTTGGCCTTCCCCAGAGTCAGCCGTCGCTCCTCGTCCTCACTCGCCTCTACAAGATCAGGGCGAGGGGTGGTTCCCGAGGAAGTAAGTCCGACCTTCCTGTCTCCTCCCTCCGTCAGAGTCTCGTAGTTGCCGCATCCGAACTTGCAGTAGGGGTGTGAATCGCTGCTGAGGTGCTTGCTGAGCTGGAACATCCTCCAAGAGTCGCTGGTTAGAGAGTTGTAATACTCAGAGTCTACCGAGAGGAGCTCGGACGATATTAGCTTCTCGTCGAAGGTTGGTGATATGAAGAACTCGGCAAGCCTGTCCATGGCGCCCTCGAATCCCTCGCCGTCCATGACGCCGAAGTAGTAGTTGGTGTCCTCCATGTCAGTGTACGCGTTACTGCTTCCCCCCATCTCGCTTATGTAATCGTCGTAGTCTGAGTACTTGGAGGTACCTAAGAATAACATGTGCTCGTGGAAGTGGGCTGCGGGTGAACAAAAGAGGTTTTAGCGAGGAGCGAAGGGGGGTTTCCTTGCTTTTGCCTTCCTTCCTTCCTTCCTTCCTTTGCTCACCTAAACCAGGCCTGTTAGCAGGGTCCATGAAGTGACCACATCTTACATGTGTTGATGCAGAGTCTATGATGAGAGGTGTGAGATATGATTGACATGTGAGATGAATGAATTCAAACTGGAGCGAAGCGACAGCATCTTTCCTATAGAATCCCTTCAGCTTGTCGCTTCACTCCTCGCAATGTTTACCTGTATCTGTAGTAGGATCTGATACTAATAAACATTTTAAACCATTAGATAATGTTATTGTTGAATATATTCTTTGATCAGATAATGGTTTATATATATCTAATACTAACAATGGAGAACTAGATGACTTTTGAGTCGATGACTTCACGGAAGGGTTTGGATTTATTGATGATAAAAGAGTTATATCCCTTATTGAGGACTTAGGGGGGAGGGGAGGAAGACTAAAACCATTGAGGAGGGTTAGGAATGACGTCAGGAGGAGGACGTATCGCCGGGTTGATGTCATGTTAAAGGACCTCTTTTGGCAGAGGAGGAGGGGTTGGAAGGGACGTTTGAGTTGGAGGAGATCGATAAGACGATTCGTAGAGAAGGGGGGGGAGGATGAGGAGAAGTGTCGGCTTGAAGAGCAATGGAAGGCGTTGGAGCCGCAGGCGTGTGTTGGAGGGAGACTTGAGAGGGTCGAGGTGAGGGCAGGAGGAGCGAAGTGAGGGAAGGAGAATCGAAGCGACGACTGCTCATCTTGAACTTCCTTATGACTTACTTCACTCGTCCTTTTGCTCGCCCTTTCGCTCGTCCTTTCGCTCGTCCTACAACTAACAGCCTTCAACTCGTCACTCCGCTCCTCGCCCCCAGGACGTACTACAAGGTGGATTTCAATGGGGGTCACAGCGCGGTTAGCGTTCTCGCAGCTAGACCATTGGTATATGTCATTTCCTTCGACCTCGCCGTATTTCCATACTCAAACTCGACTGCCAAGCTGCTCTCAGACTTGTATTTGGAAAGGTTCAAATTGGTGAGAGGCGACTCAACAACGACGATACCCGCCTATGTGGAATTCATGAAACGATTTGGTAACCACATCACATGTGATGTCATGTTCATTGGTGGGGGGCACATGAAGGAGGTGTTCCTCGCTGATCTTGGAGCGAAGCGACGACCGTATACTGTACAGCCAAAAAAATAACAACCATCTGTTCGACCCTTCGCTCCTCGCGCAGGTCTGCGACGTTCTCAAAGAGGTGGCAGGAAAGGGGGAGATGTCCGAACTTGTAAATTATGAGCACAATTGCAATAGCGAGTGCAACCCAGAGCTGCACCCATGGAGCTACAATGAAGAGGTTCCAGTCTATATGTGGTATTGGGGTTTCTCCGTCGGTGAATTTCGCTACGGAGACGAGGCGAGTGGCGAAAATCAGAGCGAGTTGTAGTTGTTGTTGTCCAAACAAGAATTTTATTCAATTATAGAACCCGTAACCACTATTTCTATGTACAACCAAGCCGCACAATATTATTAACCCATATAGTGCCCCTCGTACGCCTCTACCCCTTTCAAATGCCTTCCCCTGCCCACCTATGAAACTGGATGAAGTACGCCGAGTACGTTTTTTTTACGAATAATAATAACTTTGAACCTTGCAAAACAGGGCCCAAACCAACTTCTCAAAAAATGAAGAACGCGGTCTTCATGAAATAAGAACTGGAGACAAGTGAGATATATATACGCAGATACCATATATACTAGTGATATTGCGTATCGTTGCCGTCTTCAAATAATAATAAACTTCTTCTTCATTTTTTCCCACTAATTTTCGTGCTGTTGACATTACTATTCGCGTTACGGTTAGATATTGACGTTAAATACCACAGGGTTGCGAGCGAAGCGAGACGAAAGTAAGTTAGATATAAATCTAGCTGTCGCTTCGCTCCAGCCATCTCACCTGTATGGCCCTCCACGATCTCTGTTTCACTTGCGACTTACCACAAGCAACTGCAATCCAAGGTTGGCAACGATGCTCCCCATCATAATGTATGTAAACTTCGAAAGGGCGGTGCGAAGGAGGAAGGAAGGGCTGGCGGATTTCTGTCGGGACTGATGGATGAAAGCTCAGAGAGGGGGGTCCCGAGACATAACCTTAACCGTGACCCTAAGGAGGAAAGAGTCCGTGGTTATAATGTGAACAACGAAGATTTGAGTGGAAAATGGGTGCCCCCCTACAAACTCGCCATCCACGTAAGTGAACAGGTGCGGAAAAGGCGAGGGTCAATCATCGTCCCCGGTCCTGCAACCTCTCCAACCCGCAGCTGCCCACTCCGTTGCCAAAGTAAGATGGAAAGTCGCCCCCTTCCCCCTTGCTTCCGTAACAAAATCTCAACATGTTCAAATTTTCACTAAAATGTATATTCCCCCTCACCCGTAGTACCATATTTTCACGTCTCCCATCCATTTACTCACCTCCCCCTATCCCCCGATCCTAACCACACCAATTCCGCCACCCTTCCTCCATACCAACCTCCATGACTCATCCATCCCCTCGCCACCCAAATTTCCCGACTTGCATTCTTGCGATTCGAAAAACAGAACCTCAAAAGAATGGCTTCGACTACCCCTCCCCCCGATCCCGCCAATCAATTCGCCTCCTTTGGCTTCAACGAGCAGGCTTGCTACGATCTCTTTCTCCAATCGCCCATCTTCAAGGAAAACCTCCTTGTGCCCTCCATCAAGGTTGGCCAAGGTCCAGGTGCAAAGCTTCCCGTGTACTGCTGGGATCGTGTAAGCAGGTTGTGGTGCGAGGCGAATGATGCTACCACCGCTGTCCTTTACTACGACTGGGTGAGGGAGGTTCTCAGGGACGTGGTGAGGAAGGCTGCAGCAAAGAACAAGGTTGGGGACTCCCCCTCACTGAGACTCGCGACCCTTCCCGGGGTAGTCTATCGCATCAATCTCTGAATGAATCTATTGCTGTCACCCCTCCTCGTTCCCACGTTAAAAATCTCCGGGTGTCAGACTTGTGGCAACACGCCCTTCCAGGATCTCGTATCCCAGAAACTCAAATAACTAGGGAAGGCGGAGATTCCCCCCGTGCCGCAAGTCTTCCCGAGAACATCGAATCTCTCCGTCGCAGGGATGACTCCGACCCCGTTCGAGTTGCTCAATCCCAAAGGGGTGATCCCCCCGAAAGGCCCTCCTCCTCCCTCCCCCTCTCCTCCATCACAACGACAACCACCATCCTCCCTCCCAATACTGCCGCGCCGGAAGATGAACCCCTCCCTTTCCTCAAGGGGCTCGCCCTCCGTGACGTCGCGGACGCCTTCCTGGAGGGTAGCTTTACCATCGACAAGGCCTTCAAAGAGACCTTTCGAACACGTTTAAGCACTAATGGTCTCCATCACATAGTCAGGTATCATCGCCTTGATTTCGTCGTCAAACCAGTCGGGAGGATCTTTGCACCAACCCCTCCAGCGTTCCTTGTAAAAGACAAGGACTTTTTCTTTGGGGACATAATATTGAGAAACCCAGCATGGTATTTCGGCACGAATTTATTCTTGGTCTGTCGTGATTGTGTGGTGGTGGTCGGTACAGTAAACACAGTCGTTCCAAAAATAGTTCGCCACATGGTCTTTGAATGTCCAAGCCTTGAAGAACGTTCCCTTGTGAGATTCGGGCACATAGTGATATGCAATTCATCCACTTATAATGCATAAAATTGTCAACAAAGATAAGCCTAATATTGCTTGCTCTTCTGTGAGAAAGTCTGTTCCGTCGAAGGCTCTGTAGGAAACGAAGACCATACCAAAGTTTATTGTGAGCATGTATATCAGACTTCCAGCGTAGATTCTAGGAGTCAATATTGTTGGAAGTCTCGGGATAGGAAAAGGAGCGGCGAGGATACAAATGTACCAGCAAAAGTGAATTAACAAACTGAAGCAATAGTTCAATTTCCACTGCTCAATTTTTCTCCTCCGGTTCGGACTCATTCTTCAAAAACCCTGATCCTTTATGTCATCCCGCCGGTCTCGCTTGTCGACTTCCCGCCCTTGCCAAACTGAGGAGGGTTATGGTCAATATGATTCTAGTTGTTCTCCAACTCCGTCAGGTGAGGATTCAAGAGTGACAATGCAGTCCTTCCAGAGGGTTTTGTATGACTGGTTTTTGACTCACCAATATCCTTAGGCCGGGATTCGCCGCTTTGCCGCCCCTCTCTCATTGAAACACGCAACATTGCCCGAGGTTTTGTCTCTACGTCGCCCATAAATTCACCTTTGCCCACCTCTCCTTATTCGGGTGCTTCCTCACCCCTTCTGGTGAGAGGCCTTAAGAAAAGGGTTGACTCTATTGTGCTCCTCAAGGACTTCCACGGCTGTAATACCCTTCCTGACGAGATCAATTCCCCTGATTCGCCTCTGCCTCCTCCTTCCTCTCCCCATACTCCCCATACACCTGTCCCAATCCCAAAGAATAGACTCAACCGTGTTGACTCCATCACGCTCCTCCACAATATGAACAACTTGTACACTGAAAGGGCCACTGAACGTTCCGCCCACTCTCCAACACCACGTAATGACAAGCTGCGGATCGCGAATGAGAAGCTTGCCAAGGCAAAGGTGAGCAAACGACAGCAAAAGCAATATACCGCCTAACCGTATAACTAACAACCCTTCATGCGCTCGCTTCGTTCGCGCGCCCGTCGTCGTAGAATGAAAGGGAGAATAGGGAGTGGGGAGGGGAGAAAAAGAAGGGCGTTGCCGCTGGAATGACCTGGGTTGAGGATATTGAGACAACGACTTACATCGAAGAGCACAAGTCATCTCCCAATCTAGAGCGCCGGGACAGCATAACGCTGCAGCAGACTTTGAACGGTGCCAACACTGTTTTTGGGATCCAGTCTGATTCCCCAAGGTGGAAGAAGGTTGCGGTGATAAACAGGATGAGGGCAAAGAAAAAGATGGATAGGAAGGCGGCAAGTGTTAACAGAGAGACTGCTCTGCCGAGCAATGTTGTTCTCGTTTTGGACTCGGACGAGGAGGAGAAAGATGGAGAGGAGGGGAAGGTTGGGGAGGTGAGAATTGAAGAGGAGCGAAGGACGGAAGGCTGGAGCGAAGCGACAGCAGCATGTAATCCACCACTATAATTTATAACCTTCTACTCGTCATTTCGCTCCTCGCCCAACCTCTTTCGCAATTCGCTTCGCTCATCACAGGACGAGACTTCTGATGACGAATACGAATCCTCGCTCAAGGAGGGAGAAGAGAGCAAATTTGAGAAAAGGGTTCGCAAGTCTCGCGGTAGGGTCGACAGCATGCAGCTTCACCAACAAACTGGCGGACACAACACTACAGACACGTACGTTTCTAGGAAATTAGCCCCAAGCGACGACGACACTCCGTACTCGCCGAGCTTGAGTCGGGTCAGGCAGCTGAATAAAGATCGAAAGAGAGCAGGCAAGGCTGGATTGAGGTGAGATCGGACTAGAAGCAAAGCGACGAGCCAAGGCTGGGCAGAGGGCTGTCTAGTGCCATTTATAGCGACAGCAATTGCATATAAGATCTTTTTAGCACGTCGCTTCGCTCCTCGCCGTATGTATATATTGCCACAGGTCGTCATCATATCAAACTATCGGCAGTCCTCGATTCACTCCGCCTGCCGCACGCTCCTCGCCTTCGGGCTGTCCAGTGCTATAACTAACAACGCATCTTCCGCTCGCTCATCGCAGAAAAAAGAGTGCCAGTCAACTGTCTTTCGACTGAGTACTACTCCAAACGAGACTCTTGCGTAATAAGAGGTGCTCCTTTTTATATACAAACAACACTAATTAGATTGGTGGCAACGAGACCTTTTCAGGGCTCATCAACTCCACCTCTGCCTCCATCTTCTTTTCCTCCCCTTCCCCCTCCTCCCCATCTTCCACTTGTTCCAAATCCCCCTCTTCCAGCTGGTCAAGCGCCTCTTGTCCTCTCTTAAGATCTTGCAATTTTTGGCTCTCAATCAACCTGGTCTTCCTCACAAAATCCTCGTGCTCGTCCTTCTCCTTCAACAGATAAGTCTGGCCCCTGACCTTGGTCCTGACCTCCTTGCCCCTCCTCCCAGCGTAGTACAGTTTGTCGGTGTTGTCGGAGTGCAGGGTCTTGAAGGTGTGCTTCTTGACCCTCCTCCTGTCCAAGGGATCGTCGACTTTTTTCATGAGCTCCTCGTATGCCTCGTCAGGAACTGCTGCCCATTCATCGTCGCTGTCCAGGTCGACGCTCCCCATGTCTGCACCCTCGCCGATACCTCCCAGGAGGTTCGCCCTCTTCTTTGCGTGCATCCTGTCCGGGCTCGACTTCATCATTTCAAAGAAGGCCTTCTTCTCCCTATCCTCCTCCGCTTTCTTTTCCTGCCTCTTGGTAAAGTGCTCCCACTCGGAGGAATCTCCACCTGCTACTGACGCTCTGCTTACACCGGTCCTACGGAAGGCCGTCTTTCTTGACCTCAGTATTTCCTCCTCTTCTGCCTCCTCCTTCTGCCTTTTCTCTTCCTCCTCCTCTGCCTCCCTAATCATTCGGTCTTCCTCTGACTCTTTAGGCGCCTTCTTNGCCTTTTTCTTCTTTGTGTGAGACTTTCTACTCGTGTGAGAGGTACCTGTCGAGGACACGACAGAGGATGCTGTGGAACCGGGATTCGAGGTCCTCTTGGAAACTTTCGGCGTCGTTTTCGTTGACGCTCTCGGTGCATTTTTCTCCCTCTTCTCCTTTGCCTCCTTGGCCTTGTCCTCCTCTTCTTTCTTGGCCTTATCCTCCTCTTCCTCCTTGGCTTTGCTTTCCTCCTTAACCTCCTCCTTAACCTCAATCTGTTTCTCCATCTCATCCAGAAGCTCCCTCTCGATTCTTACCACCCTGGCGCTTTCGATTTCCTCCAAGGAGTCTTCGCCGCCATCGGTTGCCACAGTCAGCTCTGAAGAAGGTGATATCTTGCCGTCCCTGAACTCCCCCCCCGCTGCACTGCTCTCGACGGTGTTCTCAAGGGATATCAAAGACGAAGTAACTTCCTCCTTCTTTTCTTCTTCCTTTTCCACCACCTTTTTCTTCTCCTCCTGCGCCAATTTCCCCTCCACTACTACCTCCTCCCCGTCCATCTTCTCCGTCCCCTCCATGCTTTCTCCCTCCCCAGTGATTTTTACGACCTCGAAGTCTCCGTAATCCTCCTTGTTTTCGGTGTCGTCAAGAGCCCAAACTTGACTCTTTTCGTCCTCCTCCAAGGTCCCGTCCTCCGCCGCGGAGAACAGTCTGTCCTTGATGTCGGGGGTCTTAGGCAGCATCGGCCGGGGCTGCGGTTCCTTTTCCTCCTCGGTCAAACTTCCGGGAGGTGACATCGGAACGTGCTTTGGAGTAACGGGCTTGTTAATTACTGCAATCTCCCCGACGCCAATGATTGCGCCCTCTTCGACAACATCCCCTTCCGTGGTCTCACGGTTCCTCCTGCTGCCGCTAATGCCGCTGCTGTTCTTGCTCAAGTCAAAGCTTTCTGTCGAAGTTTCTGTTTCTTCACGCTTGATTTTGAAACTGTCAAATGCTGCCGGGGCACTCGACGTTTTGTTCCAGACCCTCTTCTTCCTCTTCACCTCGTCCTCGGTGAGTTGGGGCTCGGGAATCTCAATCGTTCTCCCCTCGATCTTTTTGGGGATCACCTGGAGAGAGGACATATCCATCGTGACATCGCCCTTATCACCCACAGTGCTGTCGTCGTCGGGAGCCCAACTCTCCCCTTGGGAGGTGTCTTCCACACTCAACCCAACAGTTTTGCTCTGGAGATCCTCCACCTCGTTCACGGTCTCCTCCTCCACAGGAGATTCCTTGGCCACGGCGCTGGGGCCCTCGGAAACTGCCTTATTCCTCTTGAAGTTCCCAATGCCCATGAGGGGTTCCCTTTTCTTCGGCATAGGACTCATTGTCTGAGTCTTCCCGAAAAGCTCTAAACCCTCCCCGGCTCCTTCGGCACCGATGGCTGTCCTTGGCTTGTGCTCAGCCGCAAGCGACCTACTTCCGACCATTGCCTCGTCCAGTCTCCTCCTTAATATGCTGTCCTTAAATTTGATCAGATCAGCTGACATCTCCTCGTCCGCCAACTCCATATTGAATTTCTTCAAGGCGTTCTGCACTGCAACTTCATTCGCCATGTTGTCGTTCTCTGCCAATAGTAGCCAACTCTCGCTTTTATGCACAAGCTTGCTTTCCATTACTTCCGCCTCATCCCCTTCCGCGACTTCCTTCTTCTTCTTCGAGACCGTGACGGAGATAGAACCCACCTCCCCTTCTCCGATACTACTCCTCTCGACTTCGTTGATCTCGTCGTCGTCAAAAAACCTGTAGCTTCCTTCCCCGGCTCCAACGAATGCTTCGTCCTCCCTATCTTCCTGCAGGCTCGCTTCGGTACTCTCCCTCGCAAGCTCAACGAGACTCTCTGCATCGGTGTTGGCCTCCTCCGCCTTCTTCTCCAACAAGGCCTGCTGTGCGCTCGCCTGTGTGGCCAAGGCGAGGGCCTCCTTGACTTCGTAGCTGTTGTCTCCGCCGACCGCAAAGTCTTCCTCTCCAATGGAGTATCCGCCAAGGATCCAGTCCGGTCCCTCGACCCTTAGCCTCTCAATATCTGCGCGAAGGGGGTGATCAAACATCAGAGCGGACTCAAAGTCGGCCAAAGTCATGCCATCAAGGCCGTAGTCTCCCTTGTCTCCCTCTTCGCCAACGGGAATTTCCTCCCCGAACAACTTGTCGTCCTCGTCCTCGAGCAAGGCAAAATAAGCCTCCTCCGTCGCCTTGCTCATCTTCTTCATCTCAAAGTTGTTCCACATCCTTGCCCTCTCATCGTCACTTAGCATGTGATGGCTGGGGAGGTTCGTAGGAGAGGTAGCAGGGCGAAGAAAAGCGCTGTTTGCTCCATCTGCCCCAGTCTCACTCTCCCCCCCTCCGTTCCTCTTTCCTCCCTCGGTGGAATTCAGATTCCTCGGCACTTTGACCCCGGAGATGTTGAGCTTATCAGCTTCGCCCCTCATCAGTATCTCTCCGGCCGTCTGGGCCCTGCTTTGCACGCCCTCAACAATGTCCTGGTCGATCTCGCCCTTCTCGTTGAAGGTCAAAACTTCTCCGTAAGCCTTTCCGGTCTCGTCAAAGAGCATCTGAGTGGGAAGGGCGGCGGGAGTTCCAATTTTCCTCTTTCCCTCCCTGCTTTCGTAAATTCGGTACGCGTACTCTAGGCCGTCTTCGCTCCTCATCATGTGGACGCCCGCGTTCTCGCTTATCTGAATGTTGGCGGCGTACTGGCCCGTGCTGGGCCTCGATCCGCTTCCGATCCCGTAGCTTGTGCTAGTGTTCGGCCTGGAGGAGATGGTGTTCCAGGTACTCGCTGTACCGACCCTCTGCTGGAAATTGTACATGCTGCTTGGGGGTTTGCTGCTACTGTTAGCTGTCGAGGATTTTGCCCCGCCCTCCATGCCCTCCGGCCAATCGGTTTTCTTTCCAAAGTGATGGCTGTGCGCAACCTCGAGTCCCATGGATTGCTGGGTGGCGTGCTTTTCATTGACTGCGGGAGGCTTCTCGAAATCTTCCTGGCCGGCGTATTTATGCTTTAGCCCGGAGCTTCCAACATGAAGAGCTCCAGTCTTACTAGCCTTGATACTAGTCTCGCTAACGCTGAAGCTCATTTGAGACCTCTTGCTCAGCTGTTCAATGATATCACCGACAATATCCCCAACGCTTTTATCCTTCAATGCTTCTTCATCGTAGTAATCGTCGTCGTATTCTTCTCCGTACCCAATAACATTACTCTCGAATACCATGTCAGAGTTCTGAGACTTATTGTCATCGTCAATGGCGTCCCCCTTTCGACGCTCGTCAAAGTGAAATTGGACCTCCTCAAAGTGTTTGGTTGACGACGGCGTTCCCCCCTCCTTGTCGGCTTTCTCATTCTCAGAAACGAGGCTGATCTGAGCTGAGATGACACCACCCACGCTCAGCTCGACATGACTCGTTCCAACGCTTCCAACATCAAGGGATAAATTGTCAGGGAGATCCAAATCGCTCTGCACGGCAGTAGAGGTCCCAACCACAACGAGTCCTGTCCTCTTCGTGGGGACTTTTTTCGGTTTCGATCTCACCGGGCTGCTCTTCAGGCTGCCTTTTGTCATAATCAAGGGAGGCGCGATTATCATGTCCTCGCCCTCTCCTTCGTCCTTCGCTCCCTGGGTTGCTGTCTTTTCTCCTGCTTTCTCTGTGGAGGAAATAGACAACGGGTAGTGCTTGTACATATCGACAGTTTGGTCTCCCCTCATTCTTCCGTCGCTGGGGGTTTGAACTCTGTAAGCCTTTATAGAGCGAACAAAGCCCTCATCGGCGAGTTTCTCCTCAAGTGCCTTCTTGATTTCTTCCACTGATTTGCTGCTCTGCAGCGACTTGATCGTGATCTTCTCCGGCTTCTTACTGTTTGATCCGATATTCGCCGTAGATGTGAAGAGGGGCTTGGAGGAGTTGGATGCAATGCTCCCATTGTCCTCTAGTTCGAGGGGGGTGTCATCCTTGATGGAAGGACGGCGTTCTGCGCTAGGTGACCTCGACGATTTCCTCGTAAACTGCCTAGATGACTGCCTAGATGATTGCCCAGATGATTGCCTAGTTGACTGCCTAGTTGACTGCCTAGTTGACTGCCTAGAAGACTGCCTAGAGCTCTTCCTTCTCCCACCCTCGTCTCCCAAAACAGCTGCCCCGGGCTCTCCTCCTTTTTCTCCCTCCTCAACATTATCGATGTTGTCGTCGTACTCCTCTCCCTCCTCCTCGTCGTCCTCTTCTTCATCCTGCTCTGTCTTCCCCCTCTTCAATCCCTGTGCGTCATTGTACTTCCTCCTTGTCATCCTCTTTGCCTCTTCCATGACATTGCCTATTCCCACCTCCTTCACTAAGTCGCTCAGGCTTCCGGCGTCGTCGTCGAAGTCGGTGTCATCCCCCTTCTCTTCCTCTGTGATATCTGAGTCGCTTCCCTTTTCCTTAAGCGCGTCGATCCTTCTCCTCTCTTCCTCCTCTCTCCTCCTCTCCTCCTGCTGCAGCCTCAGGCTGAGCCTTGCCGGGCTTCCACCCTGCACCTCGGCCTGCTTTGCGAGCTTCTCGTACTTCTTTCCTACTCCTCTCTTGTTCTCAAGCTCCGACTCGGCGTGCCCAAGCATCATGAACTGGTCCTCCGCCTTCAACCTGACGCTCTCCATGTCGACCCTCTTACGCCTCGCCTCTCCAAGACTTTCAAGGATGACGGATGTGGCGTCCTTCTCGTCCCGCATGGAGATGGAAATTCCAATGTTCTTGCTCATTGGCCTATAAGGTGCCTTCTTGCTTTCGTCGTCGCCGTTGTCATAATCTGGAGCGGGCGCTAGCTCATTTGTGGATTCCGAGGCTTTCAGATAGGGGGTCGTCTTGGAGGCTTTCCAAGCAAAGGCGTCCTCTTCATCCTCGTCTTCCTCCTCTTCCCCCCTTTGGATGCTGTCAGACTTCACAAGTTTCGCCTTCAAACCCTCCTCCGCTTGGTCCTCATTTTCAACCTCCTTGCCCCCCCTCGTTCTCTTCTTGATGACCCTCTGCAAGTTCGCGTGCTCGTAATCCTCACTGATGATAACAAACTTTTCCTCCTCTTCCTCCGTGGCCTCGCCGCCCCCCACTGGAGAGGGCGGCCTTGCCTTCTCCTTCTCTTCCGCCGCCCTCCTGACTTTCTCTACTCTCTTTCTCTCGAATTTACGCATTGTGTGGCAGTTCTGGGTCTTGTAAAACTGCTCGTCGCTCCCGACATTCTTACCAGATCTTTTCCCCGCAGCCTTAATTCTCTCAAAGTCTTTCTTGACGGTAGTGTTGAGAGCGATTTTCGTTTCTTCTTCCTTCCTCCTCGTCGCCTTCTTCCCCTTCTTCCCCTTCTTCCCCTTCTTCCCCTTCTTCCCCTTCTTCCCCTTCTTTTCCTCCTCGGCGCCTCCGCCGAATTCTTTCATCTTTTCCTCGATTTCTTCCCTTTTTCTCTCCTCCTCCGCCTCTTCCTTCCTTATCTTCTCGTTGCTGTCTTTCTGCGATTTTTCCATCTCTTCTTTCTGTCTCTCTTCCATAAGCAGTTTCTCCCTGGCCTCTTTCCTTGCAATCTCCCTATGCCTTGACCTCTCTTTCTTGAAAAGAACCTGCAACGCCATATCATAGCTGGCCTTGAGGTCTGGGTCTTCCCCGCCAAAGTTCTTCGAAGAGGGTGAGGATGGCAATGATGAGACACCTGCCATGAATCCCCCACCTCCCCCTCCCCCCGGACTTCCGCCCCCTCCGAGAGCGTCGAGCATGTTGGCCTCTGGTGACTTTTCCTCCTCGTCATCTTTGATTGTAACGTCTGGGGTCGAAGGACAAGATGACGCCACAGACGATGCTACAGTTGAGGCCACGGGTGTTCCAAAAACGAGAATAGGGGAGTTCGACCTCAAACTCGAATCCTCCTCCAAACTTTCAATCGACTCCATGGATTCAATATTCGTCCCGACTGTGGTCGGATCTTCCAAAAGGCTGGGTTCGGCTGTAAATTCCGCGCCGCCCTCTTCCTTTTGCACTTCCCCGTTCTTTCCTCCGATATTTGGTGGAGTGGGAGACGGGGCTTCTTCGTCGCTGTCGTTCTGCTCCTCCATTAGCACAGGAGATGGAGACTTTATGTTGGCAGGTGGTTGAGAAGGAGCCATTTCTTTGACTGAAGCAGGGCCTTCTACTGTCTTTTGATCGTTAAGGTTCCCAGGGTGTTGCATGTCGACAGTGTGGTCGCCTTGGAAAGGGGCGATTGATCCCCCGATGAGAGAATCGTCGTCCACCATTGCTTGACTGGGAGTGAGAGGCGCGACAGAGACGGGGTTTGTTGGGGCGACTTCAAATTTGGGATCTGCTGGAGGGACAGATTGAGGAGCCAGCGTTGTGACTTCAGGGAGAATATTGGTTTCAGATGGAATAGACTCGAGCGCAGCTTCTACCTCGGAAGACGCAGAACGTGCGGTTGGTGGTATCGGAGCCGGGTCTGGGGCGAGTTTCCTGGGAACTGATGAACTCTTTGGGTTCTTTGGGCTCTTTGGACTCTTTGAATTCTTTGAACTCGTTTCGACAGGAGTAATCTTGAGCTCGGGTTTTACATGGGGTGGGACTTGAGCGACATCGCAAGACGCTGCATCGGGTGGAGGAAGTTCAACAGAGGTAGCGATATTGAAATGGCTGGAAACAGCAAGGGTCTCTTCGACTGCTGCATTTGTGTCGTCATTTTGAACTTCCAAGGGTACTTCAAAGGGCGCATTCTTGTTAAGATCCAGACTGCTGTCGTTCTTAGCCTCTGTCGCCTCCGCTTTTACTACCTCTGCAGGTATCGCTCCGGTGTCATCCTTCTTCTCCTCCTCATCCTTTTTGCCAGCTTTCCCCTTCTTTCCCTTCTTTTTATCCTTGGCCGCCTTCTTCTTTTCCTCAGCCCTTCGCCAGCCTTCGATTCCTTTAGCTCCTTTTGGCCTAATGAGCCTTGCTGTGTATAGAACGTCCTCCATGAGGCCCTTGATGTCCTTCTTCTCCCTTCCCTGCCTGTCCTCCTCGTCGCCGACTCTCCTCTTCTCCTTCTCGTAGTCGTCGATGGCAGAATGCAGCTGTGAGAGCGTCAGCATATCGAAAGAAACAGCGTCAAGCATGACATTATTGGCGTTCGATATGTTGAAAGTTGCGGTCTCCACCTTGATCTTGTACTTGACAAGGTTCTTCTCCGCTGACACCAACTTTTTTTCTAACTCAGCAATGCTTTCGATAACACTCTGAATCCTCTCGGAAAGTTCTGTGCTGTTCAATTCGTTCTCCGCCTTTTCCTCCTCCTGGTTCTCGCCCCTCCGACCTCCTCTCCGAGGAAGAGTTTTCTGCTCCTTCTTCTTTCCCTTTCCTTTCCCCTTGGCTTTCCCATTCTTAGCTTCTGCAGCCTTCCTCCTAAGCTCCTCCTCCTCCTTCCTCTTTGCTTCCTCGTCCTCCTCCAATTGTTTCTTCTTAATCAATACCCCAAACCTTTTCAGGTCTCCCCGTCTCTGTTCCAAGTGCTCTTTGCTGTCTTTAATAGATCTTTCCCACTTCTTGACTGCACCCTTACTCTGTTTCAACATTCCGTCATTAAAGGTGTCCACGCTGCCTTTTTCCTCGGTCATTTCTCTGAGACTCTTGCCTGTGTCAAGTGTGCTCTTTTTAACGACAGCAATGGCCTCGGTAAGGGCGTTCGACTTTATCTTGAGCGCTTTTACGCTCTCTTCGGCGATTGTATACCTCTGATCGAGATTCATGGCTTCTTCCATGAGTGCCTGGTAGGCCCTTGCCTTGTCCCACCAACCCTTTGGAAGGACGTCGTTCGAATCTTGGAGCAAGGCCAGGTTCTGCTGAGCACTCGTGCCTCCCGGTGCTCCTATTTTAGCCTCCTCCTTTGCCTCCTCGTCAGAGTTCGAATCAGAATCAGAATCGAAAAGTGAGTCATCTGACGATTTCAGAGAAGCTTCTTCTTCCTGGCTGTGAGTCTGTCCAAAGGCTACAAAGCCCTCGACGAGGCTCCTAAACGTAACGCTTCCGACTAAGTCCTTGACAACCATGTCAATGCCTTCGTCTTGGCCCAGTCTGCGGACCATCTTGCACTCATTCTCGAATTGCGTTCCCCCCATGTCAGGCGATATCGTAATGACATCCTCGAGCGCAACCGCAAAGCTGCTATCGCGGCGAGTCCTTCCTCTTTTCAATCTCCCCTCGTCTTCGTCTGAACCAATTTTGCTTAAATGCCCTCCGTTTTTCTTCTTCTCGTCAAATCTTGCCAGGGCCTTCCCCAGGTCTCCAGTGACGTGAGTGTTTGCCTCCTCGGGCTCAAATTCTTTGGGATCGACGCCCTTGAAGTTGATTCTGATCTCCCTATCGAATGCGTTCTTGTGAAGCTTGGCGTCCCTCTCGGCTAGCTTTACCATGAGGAGGCACTGAGACGAAATTTCCTTTTCGGCCCTTTGTATGATCTGCTTAACGACCCTGTGGCTGACTGACCCGCTATTACCAGGGGCTGGCTTTTTTCCTCCGTTTTGTACTTTCATGCAGAATAGCTCCGCGGCTCTTTTCCTCCTCTTGCTGAAATCCTTCCCAACAAACCTCAAGTCCCCGATATCTTCCTCGCCCGGCCTGCAAGTTTCCTCGTCTTCGTCGTCGTCGCCACCGGAACTTGAGGCATTCTTAGTCGAGTACGCTTCCTTCTTTGACTGCTGCTGCTGTTCGAACATCCAGCTGACAGACTCAAAGTGTTTGATTATACTTTCCTTTCCCAGACCGGCATCGCCAGCGTCGAACGGCCTGTCGCCTTTTTCGACGCCCGACGCGATCTTGCCCATTCGTACCGCGCTCTTGTGCAACATGACTCCTTGAAGGATGTCTTCTATGCTGGCGTCGTCGTTGCCGGCAAAGGCCTCGATAACGTCGCCGTCGCTTCCCTCCTCGGAACTCTTGACGATCGCTCCTAAGTCTAGCGGGAGCTTTTGGAGCTGCGATGAGCGACGCGACGAGTAGGGGATTAGTTGTTGATAACCATTGAAGCTCGCTTCGCTCCTCGTCCAATCTCACCTTGCTCTTGAGCTCCTTTTCCTTGACCCTTACGAGCTCTGAAACTGCAAACCTCCATAGGTCGGCCCCACTAATCCTCGCCCACTTGTGGTAGAGGACGTCCATGACGTTTCTCCTCTCCCTCTGAGTGAAGTTACCTTTGGAGCATCTCTTCTCGTGCCCGTGCAATAGCGCTGCAACGTGTGGGTTGATGGTAGCCTCTATCGGTCTCTTGCCCCTACCGTCCTTCTTCCAGATGTCGGCACCGCTCCTGAGCAAGAGCACGACGATTGGGAAGAACTCCTTGGCCATATGCTCCGAAGCGCAATGTAGTGCCGAACGCAGCCCTGCCAACTGCGGGGTGCAAGCGTTGGCGGAGACACCGGTGGAAAGGAGTTTCCTGACTTCCTCAATATCGCAGATGTTGATAGCGTGAAGGAGAGCATCTTCCGAGGCTTTTTGGGCCGCCTTCATCTTTGCCCGCCGCTTCTGGGACAATCCATTGCCTTGTGGTGAGTTCGACAAGCTGTACACGTCCTCCTTTGCGACGTCTGCCATGTCCTTCTTTTTCTTCCTCGGCGGGGTCTTCTTCGCGGATTTCTGGGGCGACGTGATGAGTTTTCCGTCCTTGTCCAAGCCGCCGACCAATCCCGTGGCAACAGTAGTCTCCTTACTTTCCCCTAAAAGGTACCGAGCAAGAAGATCGTCTGGGATGCTGTTGCTTGGGTTGTAACCAGCATCAATTTTTGACATCATTTGTCTGCTGCGCTGGATCATGCTGTGAGGCACGAGAGTCAGCTTCTCGGCCACCGGTTTATGGTACTTCCTAATTGTGTAGCGCCAGGCTTGGAGGATTGACTTCATCAGGTGCTCCGCCCTCGCTGAGGCGTTCCAGAAGCGGAACGACCTCCACTTCCTGTTCCTAACCGCGCATCTCTTCCACTTGATGAAGCACACCACCGCAACGAAGTTCGGCGTTCTGTTGAGAAAGCAGTGCGCTGATTTAACCATGCTCAAGCGAGGACGTTGTTCCGCCTCGAGGATCCTGTGGTTGCCGTACGCGTAGATGACCAGGACGTTCTGGACCCGGAGCTTCCAGTTCCTCAGGATGCACCTCGCCCTAACCTCCGCGACCTTCTTCTTTGTCGCTATCTTGAGCTCCCTTAGCTGCCTTTTCTTTGGCGCCCATTCTTTCCACGCGAGGAGGTACGCGAGCCTTCGTCTGTGCGCCCTCCCCCTTCCCTTGCAGAACTCGCACCACCTGGCCATGATCAACATGATCATGGCCCTATCGTGGTGCTGTTTTGCGAGCTCTATCCTCTCGTGTTCGGCGGCGGAGTAAGCGGCGTAGAAGTGCCACCTGCGGATCTTGTTCTTGAGGAAAGTTCGTCCGCCCATCTCCTTCACCTTGAACTTGAGCTTCCTCCTTTCTTCCCACATCTCTTTCCACTCTTCCCATTCCACGAGAACCGGATTGCCGTAGTCTCTCCCCTCTCCACCGGCCTTCCTGGTCCTTCTGTAGTTGGCCCACCTCCTCCACATGTGGAATCCTGTGTTTGCAAGTTCTCCTGCCCACACCCCGAAGCTCTTGCACTTTCTGAGCGCGGACTGGAGTTTCTCGCAAGCCGCGACCCGCCGCTTCTTGGCAGTCCTACTCGTCGTGATCCAGGAGTGGAAGAGGACCGTGATGATCTGTCTACGAATGCCCGCCATGATTCTCTCCATCTTAATCTTCTCGAATCCCGACTCGTTATCGAGGAGGTCCAGATCGTCCTGGAAGAAAAGGTTGACCGAAGGCACGGTAAGCCGACCGCTGTTGATGCTCTGCGATGAGCGAGGAGAATCGCGAAAAATGGGTTGGGATTATGGGTTAGAATTATAGCGATAGTTACACGGTGGAGTTGTATCTTGTAATGAAGTGCGAGCGTGTGCGCTTCTCGCCGCTTGCGGTGGCATTTTCAGGTCGTCGCTTCGCTCCCTGTCGATTCTCACTTTCTCGAAAATCAGCTTGCTCGCCAGCTTGGTGTACTTGACGTCTTCGTATACGTCTTTCCATCCCCTGAAGGCGTGATGGGTGCACATTTGGTTGAATTTGTTCTGCGCTCTCGAGAGGACGG
>JGI24540J26637_10000219_pt1 | contig 23166 bp, 19 predicted proteins | sample NorSeaMetagenome_FD_26637 | JGI IMG/M metagenome (IMG submission 26637)
TCATCCGAGCCGAGGCCGCCCGAGGAGGACTGGGGCGGCGACGACATCGACGACGGCTTCGAGGCTGGCGGAGAGATAGACTACGAGGATGCCGCCGCAGTTGATGAGGACGAGTCAGAGGATGATGTCTGGTGATCCCCCAGTATATATAGGTAATAATAGCTAGATACTACAGTTCTGTCCTGGAGGCGAGCTCAGCTTTTTGTCGCCCTTTTCGGCCTCGTGTCCTCCACGATGACGGGTAACATCTCGTTGTTCCTTGGCACGAGCCACGACTTATCAACCCCCAGATCCCGCATGGCTAGTTTAATCCAGTCCGAGTGTGTCACCGCGACGATGACCTGATCCTCCACCTCGTCGAAAACAGACGAGATCCACGTGCGGACGCGACTGACGAGCTCGTTCTCACCCTCCTCCCGGCCCGGAGTCAGGTTCACGTCGTCCTGCGCGAGGAGACCCAACATCGCGGGCCCGTAGCACCCCTCGTTCCCCAGCCTCCCAGCCTCCATCAATTTGCACACGTACGGTTCCTTGGTCTTTTGGCGTNCGATCCTCTTTGCTTCGCTCAGATCCTTGTTCGGGGTGGTCACGTCAAAGTCAAACAGGTTTTCGGGGCCAAACTTCTGNTTCAGCCCGCTATCCACGCAGCACCACCCTCGTTCGCTGACTGCGAGACCCAAGCCACGACTCGGCACGAAGCATTGTGGCGTCATCAGACTGCTCGTGTCGGTCGTCGGCTTCGCGCTCGACTTCGATGCTCCCAGCACTGCGTCGTGTTGTTTACTACTGTGCGCGTTTTGCTTCTCCCAAATACGTTTCGCGCCTTCGTGCATGACACCCTCGTCTTCGTCGAAATCCACGGTGAGCGACCCGACGGTGTCGCCGTTCTGCAATTGAGACGCATCCACGTCGTCTGTCCTGAACAGCTCGTCGAGGTTCTGCATGTCCACGCCCTGCTTGTACGAGACTGGCCGCCGCACCTCGAACGGCACCCTCGTGTCGATCCTCTCCCTCAGCAGTTCGCTCACCGTCACTCGACCACCCTTGATCTTGAGCGCGGTTTGGTTGCCGATACCGATCACCGTCGTACGTAGCGTCCTCGATAGGGGGCTGGCGAACACTCGAGCCTCACCGCCAATCTCCTTACCCAATCCATTCTCGAGCACGTCCCTCACGTACATCCTCGCATTCTGCATGCCAAAGCCCGTCAAGTCGGGGTCCACCAGGTTGCCCTCGCCCTTGTAGTCGCAAGGGATGTCGTTCACGGACTTGGTCTGGTGCACATGCAGACCCCACTGGTTGTGCATCGCCTGCGCGTGACGCAGAAAGATGAAGAGCTTGCGCTTTCCGGTTGCACCCAGGCCCGTGTGCACCGCCGTTCGTATCGTCTCCCACGACTGCACGGACGCGCCAAAGTTGGGCATCGACTGCAGCAGCGGACGCGTCGTGTCGCTTGGATCTCCCTGATGCTCAACATGATCCTGGGTCCACGTCTCGTACGCGAACATGCCCTGCATCGCCACGAACGGGCTCGGCGGCAGTGGCTTCTCGGATTCATGCGAGCCCAGCAGGAGCGACGCGGGTTCGGGTTTGCTCACCCGCACCTTTCCGCCGAAGGCTAGGGTCGCCATCAGCGCGAAACACAGCGCAGCGCTCCCCGCCAGCGCGTATCGAATCGCACCCACTCCCACACGCCGTTTCTCCAACCCCGCATCGCCCTCCCCGAGGAGGGGCGACTCCTCGTCGACGCGCGGCATCGCCCCGCGCGTTATGGGCCGACTTTTTTTGAAACACCCCAAACCAAATCGACCGACAAAGTGAGTGTCAAAATCGCGATGATGTTTCGTGCGTTATAATTTGGTCGCTTCACATCTGACCGGCGCCAGGCGAGGACCCGACTCGATTACCGCCGAGTGCGCGAAGAAGATGAATACGACGTTCGAGATCGAGGAAGTGTCCTCTGATTTCTTCTCGGCGCTCGAAAACGCAGAGCTGTGCCACGGCGTCAAACGCAATCTCGCTCTGGAGATCTCGCGTGACGAGCCGAAGATTGGCAAGATTGGCACCCCCACGCCTGTGCTTCCTCCGTTCATGCCAATGGTCAAACGGGATGTCGCGCCCGACGAGCCGAAGATTGGCGATCCGCGGGGCGACCAAGAGAATTTGTGTGTTCCGCAAGAGGGGAAAACGACCGCCCGTAAGCGTCGGCTGCCCGCGTCNCTNTCCCCCGCAGCCAACGAGATCCAGAATGAGGGGTGCCACGATTTGACCAAATCCCCAGTCCTCCCTGATCTTCGCTTCCCTGGGTCGGTGGTGCTCTGCGAGACCCCTGAGGAGGTCGATTCGGCGGTCGCGAGGATTCGACGACTGGCGGCGATTCCGTCGGCTCCTCGCACGCTCGGGTGGGACATCGAGTGGGTCGTCTCTTTCAAGGCGGGAGCAGAGCCGAGGTTGACCGCGTTGATGCAGATGTGCTACAGACCGCGAGCCCCCGCAAAGGCTGTGTGCTTTCTGCTGAGACTGTGCCTCACGGGCGTGACAGAGGCTCTCCGAGAGCTGCTGGTGGATCCGACCGTAGTGAAGGTTGGTCTGAACGCGCGAGGAGACGCTCACAAGATCAGGAGGGACTTCAACATCCCCGTCGAAGGCGTTCTGGAGCTCCGGGAGTTTGCGAGGGAGAGGGTGCAGCCGGGAAAGGCACCGGAGAGCTACTCGCTGGCCGCGCTCGTGGAGTGGCAGCTGTCGCACCGCCTGCCCAAACACGCTTCGAGTCGCATGAGCGATTGGGAGGCTCCAAAACTCACGGATGATCAAGTGAAGTACGCAGCTCTGGACGGGTGGGCGAGTCTGCTTGTCTTTGAGACGCTGCAAATCCTCCCGCCTGTCACCGAGACGTGCACCACGCCGGCGCCGGCGGTGGCTGAGGATAAGGTGGATGTTGAGATGACTGCTGAGACGGTATGTGTGGACGATCCATGGGACATCAACCAGATCACGCCCGCGGCTCCACCCTTTTGGCAAGGACAGCTTGGCCCGGCCAAGACCGAAACTCACTATTTGCACCTCGATCGAGGATGGAGCGGCGCGCAAATCGCGGCCATTAAGGGTGTACAGGTCAGTACCGCAGACGGATACATCGCCGATGCGATTCGCGCTGGCAAGGCGTACAGGTTTGGAGTCCTCGGCGTCACCCGGAGGGCGCTGTCCGGCGTAGAAAACGCGTGGCACAGGCACCGTAGCACCATCAACGCCGAGGCGCAGCCGATGGTGACGCCGCCTCCTACTCTTCAAGAAAACATCGATGCGGACGCAGGGGTACATCGTCGAACTATTCGTGCCGTGAAGGATATACTGATGGAGCAAGCGCCTGGCTCCAACGTGACTTGGGCCGAATGCGACTTCAGCATCTGCCATCTTCAGCGTCTTGAGTTACTCGCCGCCGGTGACGCCGCTTCTCGTCTACAGCTAATCAGTCCTCTGCCGGCTAAATCATGATCTAGTATTGTACATTAAATGTGAATCGATCGAACGGAAGCGTCGCTTCAATGATACGCGCCCATTGGGCCAAAGATGCCCTCGCGTTTCAATGTGCGCAAGAACTCCAAACAGAAAGGTGCCGGATCGTCGGGCTTGAACTGGATCATGTACGCCGACATCTTACTCACGATGGTGTGGAACTCCATCGAGTGTGCGTAGTTCGTTACCTCCTCGTCGAGGTCCGCCTCCTCTCCCTTCGGGTGTTTCCCCGGTCCCGTTGGCACCGGCTCCGCCCTCCCCTCGATCTCCTTGGTGAGGAACTCGATCATGAACTCCAGCGGGTCCTTGGCGAAGGCGGCGATGCAGGCCTGCATCATCCTCGTCATCAGCTCCTTCGCATCCTCTCTCTTCCCGAATTTCTCGTTCGCAACTTTCATGCGCATCTTCTCAAACTCCTTCCTCCGCACCACGTCCGTGTCGATCTCTTCACCCCCTTTTGGAAACCGATGTACGTGGGTCCCCTCCATCTTCGGAAGCTTCCTTCGCGCGCTGCGGCACGGTCCCTTCGAAGATTTTACGCACGCAGCTACGCGTCTGAATACCCGCGGTGCGCTGGGTACTTCGCGTGAACGAGGACACTTCGTTCCTCGCGCCGCCGAGTATGAGGCCGAACGGGAATCCAAATCCAAATTGAGGCGTGTTCCCCCAAGCTGATTTTCAAGAGAAAGGAGGGCACCCATTTTCGCCGGGGCCACTTCACTCGCCGCGGGGGCGTCGCAAGAGGGCAAACCTCGGTCGGAAGTGAATATCGTGTGCTGCCCGCTGAGGATCTATGGGGAAGGTGAGTGCCTTCAATATCCCCCGCAACCCCACGCGTAACCCGACTTCGCGCGTCTCCAGTAGGGTTTCTCGCACCTTCGTTGACACGCTCCCCCATCCTCGCCCCCGCAGACCTTAGCCCCCGGCGATGCCCACCGTAGGGCGCAGAAGAAGAAACAGCTCGCCAAGAATAAGGCTGCTCGTAAGGAGGCTCGCGATGATGCCCTGCAAAAGTCGGATATCGGAAGCCTTCGCGGCGAGCTCAAGAAGCTCCAGGCGCAGAAGAGCCTGAACACGGAGATGGCGCGGGATAAGGAGCACCGCATCAAGCAGCTCGAGAACGGGATCAAGTGGCACGAGGAGCAGCGCAAGACAAACGCGGGGAAGGCACCGGCGCCGGCACCCGCCGTGCCCAAGGTGAAGGGCATCGGGGCGCTGAAAGGGATGGAGGTTGTCGTCGCGGGCAGCACGGGAAGCCGAGGGCTCGGACTGGGAACGTACAGGCCGCAAGACTCTGTCTACTATCACCCCACGCTCAATCCGACGGGGAGGCCCCCGGCGGGTAAGCCGCAGAAGTACAAGGCGGTGTCCGACTACCAGGAGGAGGAGGAGGCGGACGATGACGAAGAGGAGGAGTACGACTTCCAGCCGTTGGATCTGGTGGTGCAGGGCGAGGGTCCGCTCCTGCCGCCGCCGGGGGCGCCGACCACACTTCCCCCGCCTCCGGGCCCACCGCCTGGAGCACCGCCCGGTCCGCCGCCTGGTCCGCCGCCTGGTCCGCCCCCCGGAGAACCCCCGGGTCCCCCGCCCGGTCCGCCTCCGGGCTCACCTCCGCCGGATGACGAGGTCCCTTTGCCTCCTCCTCCTGGACCTCCCCCTTCGGAGGATCCTCCGCCGCTTCCCCCTCCTCCCGGTCCACCTCCGGGCATGGAGGATGAGATGCCTCCTGTTCCCCCTCCCCCGCCGGCGAGTGCTACCGCGCACCCTCCGCCGGGCATGGCGCCGCGACCCCGGATGGTCCAGATGGTCCCCGTCCGTATGGTTCCCGTGCCCGTGCCTCATCAACCGCCGCCACCGCCGCGGCTCAGGCAGGTCACGTCCGCGCCGCCCATTCCCAACCCGAACAATCCGGTCAGGTCCGCCCCGCCCCGCTCGGTCGCGGCGGCGGCGTTTACTCGCGCGGCGGCGCCGACTGTTCAAAAACTGGTGCCGGCGCAGCACAACCCGGCGCTCAAGGCGCTCGTGCCCGCTTCGGTCCGGATCCAGCGGCAGAAGGAGGTGGTGCCGCCGTCGAAGCGACCGCGGCTTCTGAACACNGCGCAAACGAAGCAATCGGCGCCCGAGGAAAAGACTGGGAAGGCGGCTGAGGATGACCAGTATTTGGGTTTTCTGGACTCGGTCTCTGGCCTTGGCGCTTTTGATCAATAGGTTGAATGGGACTCACAAACAACGTAGCTCATAGCTAGTCTAGTCGGAAAGAATAGCGAATCAAAGAAACACGACATCACCATTGCCCCCCGTACAACATGTAGTGGTCCGCGCGCGAGGGGTGTCCGAAGAAGGCGTCCTCCTCCTCGTGCCCGTCGGGAACGCATTCGACGGCCCTTCCGAGGAGGTGCGGCTGAGAGATGACCAGCGTGACCAGGTCCTCGTCCTCGTACTGTCGTCGCAGCTCCACCATGAGGTGTATGAGCTCTGACGTGTCCAACGCGAGGATCGTCGGCTCCTCGAACACGCACTGCACCGCGGCTCTCAGCCCAACGCCGAGGACGGATGATACCCTGGCGAGGGTGTCTGCGAATTCCTCCGGCGTAACCGTATGGCCGCAGAGCGCGCGACGCGACCGCACGAGGAAGTCGTGGTGCCTCTGAGTTATGTGCGCGTTCATTTGCGCCACTCGACCACCCATGTACGGACCGCTCGGTACCCCGTGGAACGGAGCGTCGTACGCCGCGAACCAGCAACTCTCCTTCAGAGTGGCCCACTCCACGGATGTTTTGGCTCGTTCGCGGCCAGCGGCAAAGTCCACCTTTTGCCAGAGCGCCTCGACGTCGACATAGGTGCTTGCGACCGCCCGAACGCCGACGCTGAGCGGTCGACAACGTCGACTCGATGACCTAGTCGCCCGTGTCGCATCCCTCGGCGAGACGAGCGCGTGAACGTGCCGCGCGCACAACGCCAGCGAGGACATCCTTTTCGCGCGAATTAGTCGAGTCGACTGCTCTGCGAAAATGTATTCGTTTCAACTTGAGACCGCGCTCGCGCAGTCACGGGCCTACTTACGGCTCGAGTTCGACCGGTGGTGCGCGCGGTGACTTGTCGTCACTCGATCCAAAACGTTCGACGTGCACCTCGTCGCTCGAACGCGTCGAGCGAGAGCGCCAGCGAGGACACGTCGTGGCGTAAAATGGAAATTGGCGCGAGGCTGACCTGGAATCAATCGCTTTTCCGGAACCCGATCCTGCGACGAGGGCCATGGAAATCCGTCCTTCGTGTGCCTTGGTGGACTGCTGCACGGTCCATTTTATTTCGTCGTCGGAATGGGCATCGCTGCCAAGAAAATGAATGATCGGTCCTAAAAGTATCCTATGGACATTTAGACAGCGCTGGACTAAATCTACCAGGGTCTGTAGACCGTCGATCTCGTCACAGACTCTGGAGAGTCAGACTCTCCTTACATTTCCTGGCAACAAGGAACTGTTCGTCCCGAAATATCCCAGCAGCAGCAGCAGCAGCAAGACCAGACCGCGATGGCGCACGTGGTGAAGCCCACACGGCGCCTGTCGCACGACGGACGCCCCAACGGGTGGGGCGATACGGTTGGGATCGAGGATGTCCCGGCCAATCTGCGGGTGGTGTCGCTTCTGCCGTCGGCCACCGAGGTAATCGGAGCGCTGGGAATCCGCGATTGTTTGGTGGGAGTCACGCACGAGTGCGACGTGTGCCCGGACGAGGCGGGGATGCGGGCGGCGCTGGCCGCCGGGGTCAAGAGGGTGACGTCCAGCTCGATCGACCCTCACGTCACGTCGCAGAGAGACATCGACACCGCGGTCAGCGAGCACGTCGCCGCGGCTGCGAAGCGCGAGGTCGATGCCGCTCGGGGCGTCACCGCCGCCGCATCGGGCGACGACGACGAGATGCCTCCGCTGTACAGCGTCGACAANGATCTCGTCGCCGAACTAAAACCAACCGTGATCNTCACGCAGTCNCTGTGTAAGGTGTGCGCGGTGAGCGAGGACGACGTCGGGGGAGCCGCCGCNTCGTGCGGTCTCCACAGCGATGCCCCGTCGACGCTCGCCGAGGTTGGCGCCAGCGTGGAGAACATCGCGGCGGCGTGCGGGGTGCCGCAGCGAGGCAAACGCGCGCGGGAGCGGTTCGAGGCGCAGCTGGCGGAGGTGGCGGGTGCGGTGGCCGGGGCGAGATCGAGTGGGAAGTGCAGTCCCAGGCCGTCGGTGCTGCTGCTGGAGTGGCTCGATCCCGTGTTTGACGGCGGGCACTGGGTCCCCGGGATGATGCGAGTCGCCGGGTGCGAGCCGGGCCTCAACTCGTTGGAGGGATCCAGGAGCAGCAGGAGGGAGTGGGATGACGTGGTCGCCGCGGACCCGGACGTGGTGCTCGTGGCGTGCTGTGGATTCGATCTGAGGCGCAACGCGGCGGACGCGGCTGCGGCTCTTGCGGCGAACAACGGAGACAACCCCTTTGCCAAACTTCGAGCCGTGAGGATGGGGAGGTGTTTCGTCCTGGACGGTAACAAGTACTTCGCGAGGCCGGCACCCGCGTTAGCGGTTGGAGCTGCGCTGGTTGCGAGGTGTGCTCACGACGGCGATGAGAACGTGGTGGCCGCGCTCGAGAGACTCTTGTTCTATCCCGACTGCGCAAAGCTGGACGACGACCGTAACCTGGCGTGGGCTCGAGTGGAGGGTGCCGGTGCTCAGGCCACGGAACTCAATCATCTCCTGCGACAGATGCCCGAGGCGGGGTTCGAGGAACCCGACGTACCGGATATCGAGGATTTCGACGGACTGCACGAGGAGGCATGCGCGCGGGGTGATAACTTCTACATCGATCCCAAAAGTGGGTACATGGTCATGACAAGAGTCAAGCACGAGGCTCGAGGGAGGTGCTGCGGAAGCGGCTGTAGGCACTGCCCGTTCGCGCACGTCAACGTCAGAGACAAGGCGCGATGTATACAGGTACCCGCGATGTTGAACACCCCCGCCGAAGGCCTTGCGTCTGAGGTGATCGTCTTGATGTGGAGTGGGGGCAAGGATTCGTTCTTGGCCCTCCGCGCCATGCTGAAACCCGGCGGTGCGCTCCACAAAGTTGGAACGTCGGGCGTGGTGCTTCTCACCACGTTCGACGCCACCAGCCGCATTGTTGCGCACCAGGAGGTGGGTGCAAAGGATGTTGAGAAACAGGCTCAGCANCTTAACGTCGGCCTCGTCGGCGTACCTCTGCACCGTCACGCCGGGACAGGATACGTCTCGCGTCTGGAGGCTGCGATATCGGTTGTCAAGAGTCTTGGGTGCAAAGTGAAGGCGCTCGCATGCGGCGACCTGCACCTGGAACACATCCGGTCGTGGAGAGAAGAGGCGGTGGGTCGTGGGCTTGGGATGAAAATTTTATATCCCGTGTGGTCTGACGTCGCCGGTGAGAACTACGCGGCGCTGACTGAAGATCTGATTGCCAGCGGCGTCCCTTGCACAGTGACGGCGGTAACCGACGACGTCGCCGCCGCCGCGGGGGCGACGGTTGGAGCCGAATTCACTCCAGAGCTCACGAGCAAACTACAAGCATCGGGCAAGGATGCGTTTGGGGAAAAAGGTGAATTTCACACCTTGGCGCGGGTGTGGAAAGCGCCGCGTCAGCTCGCGTTAGGCATCTAGTTTATATTTCAACTGCCGGGGTCCTCCCCGGTTGCTTGCTTCACGAGCTGTTTCAGGTCCGCCATCACCTTTTGCTCTCGCAACGCCTTCTCCTCGTAGTTGATCATCGCGAGCGCCGCCTTCTCCTCCGCGCTGTACACCTGGTTCTCCTTTCGGATGCGAATGGCGTTCATGCGCGAGTGCCGCGACCCGCTCATCACGTACCCTAGATCCTCAAATCGGGAGATCTCGTCTGCGCTGAGGCCGACCTCACCACGACGAGGAATGCGCTTACCACTCTGAACATAGGCAGCCATCGCATCTCCCTCTCCGGGCCGAAGGGCACCACCGTAATCTCCCGCTTGAGCGTGCGCAGCCATCGGGGGCGGCGCGGGGCCGACGAAGTGATTCTCTTCAGCAGTCTGCTCCGCGGCCCGGGCCGCCTCGGCCGCCTCCTGGGCCTTTTGCTGCTCGAGGAACTCCCTGAACCGACGCGCCTCATCCGCACCGTCGGCACCATCCGCCTCGTCCCCGCTGCCAGATGAGGACGACGAGCTGTCACTGCTGCTGCTGCTGGAAGATGAGGAGGACGAGGAGGAGGACGGCGATCGTCGCCTCTTCTTTTTCTTGCTCCCCTTCTTGCTCCCCTTCTTGGGCTCGGGCGACGGCGAAGCCTTCCTCTTCTTGGACTTCTTGCCACCCTTCTTCCCAGCGGGTTCTTCCTCGTTCACCACCTCCACTGGCTTCTGCTCCTCGGGGGGAGGCGCGGGCTCTGGCTCCGGGGATGGACTCGGCGTGTTCGCCCACAAGAATTTCGTCCTGGACAGCTTTTCGCGCTTCAACCGCCTGTAGTCCCTGTAGTCAACAGCTTTGGATCGGAGCTCCTCGTCCGACTGGTCTCCTCCCTGAGGCGGCCCGCCTCCCCGGCCTCCGTAGTTGCCGTAGCCGCCTCGCCCGCCTCCCCNGCCTCCACCCCGACCGCCGCGATCGTTGTAGTCCTTGCGGTACGGAGCGTAGTCCGGACTATCTCCGCGCCCTCGACGTCTCGAGTCGTCGCGCCGCCGCCCACCCCGCCCGCCCCTGTCGTCCCTGTCGCGGGACCTCGATCTCCTCCGCGTTGGGGGCGATCGAGAGCGTGATCGATATCGCCGCGGCGAGGGAGATCGGCTGCGGCCCATCGTGGCAAGTCGAGATCTCCGCGCCGGTGGAAGTGAGCCGCCTTGCGCGATTTGGCCAATGTGAACTTGCAAATTATCGGGACATTCCGCATTTGCCAGCGCGAGCCGGACCTCCGATGGGGAGCGCGGCATTCAAGGGAGCGAGGGTGAACCCCGACGGGTCCATCGATTATGGTACTCCTCGAACCCCGAGGACCGCCCGTCGAAGTAGATCGGATACCGGTCGAGCGGTGACCAAGGACACTTACGGATTAGGAAGAATTATGACAACGCCCCACACCCGCAGTGAGCGCCTCGAGGGTGTGAACGGCAACCAGGCAACCCCCGGGGGCAAGCGACTGGAGTTCGCACCGTCAAAGGGGAGGGATGTGCCGACGCAGAAACGGCAGAACGGCGAGGTTCAGGTCGCAGATGAGGTGGCGGAGCGCGTCAGCGAGCTTGCCAATCGGGCCGAGGAAGCGCAGCAATCCAAGGCGCCCACTCGTCAGATGAGGAGGGCAGGGGGGGCGAAGCAGCCCTACGGTTCGGGTGGCGGAAGTGGTTGGCGCAATCGCGTGGAGAAAGCGATGAGTAACGCTGGTGCGACCATCTCAGTCGCCGGTCTTCTCAGCTCAGGGCTCAGCAGCGACGTGAGGAAGACGCGCAACTACTTCGACTCAATGCCNCTGTCCCTGGAGGAGAGCCTCGACGTGGACTACGAGGGCTTCGTCGCGGAGTGCACCAAGGTGGAGAAAGTGTTTGAAGAAGCAAGGCGAGCGACGGGCAAAGACAAGAAGAGACGTTCAAAGACTCCGGAAGAGGCGAACACGGAGGAAGCCGCGGTTGACTCGGCGCAGGCTTTGCACGACGCTCGCGAAGGTGTCGAGGTGACGGATGGCCGTATTTCAAGCAGTCTGACGGCGATGGAGGGATATCTGAGTCGCGCAAACGAAGATGCGGTCATTCAAAATGTCCAGATACGCTGTCCAAATGCAGAGTCGCAGGAAATGTGGATGAGCGCGCCAGAGAACAAACCGGAGGTTATGAGGATGATTTCGGAGGTCAGATCTGGCGGTGGGTATGGCACGATAGCCCTGCTCGTGTTCGCGGGCGATCTCGGACCAATGCGCGAGGCAGGCAGGCGGCGTCCACTTTACTCAATCGATCCTTTCGACCTTCTCGGGGAGTTGTATGAAGAGCAGAGAGAGCGAGACCTTGCGGCGATGCATATGGAAGCAAACGAGGACAGGCAGACAACCTCGCTTCCGTCCACCACACACATCGAAGGTATGTGCGTCGGTGCTCGAATGATGACACAGCTTCAACTCAACATATCAGAACAGTTCGGCGCGAACGCTCTTGAGACCATCAAACTGATCATGGTGGTATCGGATGCAACACAGTCCACAGTTGTGAAGGACATGCGTGCGAATAATTTTTATGGGTTCGCCAAGCAGCACGTCCTGTTCATCAACCAGCATTCGTATCCTGGATTCCGCTACGTCCCTGAACTGAGGGTGTTTCGTGAGGATCCGACGGCTAGAAGCACTCGGTATGGATCAGGTTTCGCAATTGAGCAGCTTACTTATCCTGGTGAGGCTTTCATGTTCAAGCAAGGTCGGGAGAGGTCTCACCTTGTCGAGAGCGTTTTGGATTATCTGACGAGTGCCGGGGTGGAGTGGATTTACAAAACAAACATCAGGACGGTGGCAGAGGATGCTTTTGACACCAAGTTCGCAGCGCATGCGTTTGCGTTGAGAGAGAAGTGCGACGCAAACATGGTGATTGAAACCGTGGAGACAAGTGCACAGACCAGTTGTAGGTGGGGCAACGTCGCCACGACTTCGACGAGCAACTCACAGTTCGCTCGCATCGTCGGTATGGACTCGATTTCTCCTGCCGAACGAATGAACTCCCTTGAAGCTATGCTGACCGCGCAGCCAGAGAATCGCAAGACTTTGTACAGCGCAACCGGCCGTTGGATGGTGGAGCTCTCCGCGCTGCAGGAGGCTATGGAAACAGCGAGGTTCACGCCGAGCTTCCGCCTCGAGCACTCACTCGAAGCTGAGCCCAATCTTCGGCGTCTCAGAGCCGCGCCGGCCGTATACCCGCAGGTCCATGCGCATGATCTGACTTGTGTGAAAGCGATACGGGCTGTTTGTGTCTCAAGCTCGCAGGAAAAGGCGCCGATGGACCTCGGTAATTCAACCATTGACGATCCGGGGCAAACCTATCAACACGTGGCGAAAGTGCAGGATCGCACCATTGCTTTTCAGACGATGGTCAAGAAATCCACGATGAATATGACTGGTATGAAGGGTCCCGGTATGGTGATGATGAGCTCGAGTGGAAGGAGTCGACATGTGATCGTCGTGGCGGTCACGGACAACGAGGCCTGCGGCAGAATCCTTGATGTTGTCAACGCCTTGCTTATCCCCGGTGTCGATGAATTCCATCTTGTTCACGTCTGCAAGAATGCTGAATCTTTAAAGCGAGCAAACACGATGATTTCTCAGTATGACGTCGACAACGTGGTGCACCTTGTGCGTCATGTCATCCACCAGAAGCAAGGAATTTCGACAGCAGAAGCGATCACGAACAAAGCCATACAACTAAACGCCACGTTGATCGTGGTTGCGTCTGAGAAGCTCGACAGATCCAGGGAGGCGAAAGTCGGTTCGGTAGCTCTTGCGCTTTGTAAGGCGCAAGTCGCATCGGGACAGAAGGACAAAGAGTTGCCGTGCTCCATCCTCGTCATTAAGAACCACTCCAAAGCTCCGAGTGCTGTGAAATCACCGGCGGGCAGTCTTTCCTTTGTTATTGGCGTAGAAGCGAACTCTTCAGAGCTGTTTGAGTTCACCTGCAATCTCGCACGTCGCGGCAAGGACAAGATTTACCTAGCGCACTGTTCCGGACCGATGGGAACGCCTCGCAATGTGTCGAAGGGCGAAGAAACTGTCATCACCAAGTTCAAGCAGAGGGCCATCGCTAATGGGTTTGTCGCCGTGGCTCGCTTACTCGACGGTAAAGCAAGCCTGGAACTCCCAAAACTGCAGTCCCACGTGCAAGGCGATATCATCGCGGTATCCGCATCACGCGGTACGGGTGAAGTTTCTAAAGGTGTTGTCGCCGTGCTGAAAGATCCTCTGGCTGCAGCGGTGTTGGTATACAAACCCTCCTAGCTAAATGTAAAATCTACTCATAAATAAACAAATCGTCCTGTTGCCACCGAACTTGCGACAGTCTGCACACGATTCGACGTAACGCATCCCCGGCTCCTTACCTTCGCCGCAAACGGAACGCGTTTAGGACGTGCCGAAAGTCCCTTTGCGATTTGCACGTGTACGTTCACCGCGCCAAGACTCCCAACCAGTCCAACATCGTGAACCTTGCATGCTCCCACCTGCCTTCGGCCGTGGATATGAGCACCACGCGCGCGTGAGGAGCGCGATGCACTCGCCTGTGCCGGTGTAACTCGATCCCTGCTCGCCCGTTTCCCTCTTGCACCCATCACTCCAATCAGAGCCAGCGCAGTCCCAGCCGCCGCCACCGCGGGAGCCAGCGACGCGGCGTTGGTGAAGTTGGTGTTGGCGACCGCGAGGAGCAGCCCGAACGAGCAAAAGTTCCCAGCGTTCACTGCCGATGCGCTCAGTTTGACGTCGCAATCATACTCCACCGCATAGGTCACAGTCAGTAAGGGCACGGGTGATATCAGCGCGGCCACCACCACCGCCGTGCACTCGGGTCCCATTGACGCGCCAAGCGTCGCCATCATTGCGGCTCCCAGCAGGAGCGAGGTGCCGTACCTGAGCGCGAGTAGCGTGCCGATGTCCTTGAACTGAGTTTTGTTGAGCTGTGGATCGAACAAGATCCCGAGTGCGAGCAGTGCGAGGGGTTTGTTTGCCAGCGCGAGCGAAGACGCGAACGCGGTGACAGGCTCGGGCAGCGACAGGCCCGCGAGCCTGAGCGCTATCGCCGAGAACATGGCAAGGAGACACGGGCTCATGAGCTGTTTCCTCACGTTCGCCAACGCCTTGACCGGAGAGAAAGACGCGCCCGCTATGCACGAAGCGTAGAGGAGCGGTGCCACGATGAGTAACGACCACTGGTTGACCGCATCGAACAGCACGACCCGGGTAAGCCCCTCGCTGCCCCAGACCGATTCAACTAATGGGTAGCAGAAGGTGCCGAGGTTGACGCCCACGCACGAGCCGGCGAGCAGCGCGAGTTCCTTGGGTGGGCGACCCTGGCCGCGAAAGGCGAGATGGGCGATGAATAGTACGATCGCCTGACCCAGTGCACACGCGGATACCGCGGCAGACTGCGCGTCGAAGGTGACGCTGAAGATGGACAACAGCAGCACGGACGGGAGGGTAGCGTTGAACAGCACCTTCAGCAGGGATTTGCCGACGTCCACGTCCGCCAGACCGATCCTCCGGAGAAAATATCCGAATGCAATGGTCGTCACCGCGAGTAAAAGACGCGCGTTCGCATCTCCCACGGCCATGGCGTCTTCTTCGGTCTCCACACGTTGTGGCAACCCCGGCGGGAGAAAAGCCGCAGGTCTTCGAAACTCGGCACGCTCGAAATCCAAAAGTCAGACGCCACCGCACTTCCGGCCAGCGAACGGGCCAGAGCTGCTCCACACGGGACCAAACAACGGCGGCGCAACTCTTCGCATATTGGGTCTTGTCATTCTTCCCGCTGAGGGGAACCTAGGCCGGCATGACCGTCCCGGAGCTTACCTCCCCAGTGGTCGTCCTCGGTGAGTATTCCTTTTCAAAAACACGCCCTTCTCCTCAACTGCGGAAGAGACTCACTCGACCGAACCTCGTCGTCGCAGGTATCGGCGGCTCTGGCAAGTCACTTGTGCTTCGTAGAATGTTAGCCCTGCACAAGACCGGAATTCAGGACCCGCATGTGGACGCCGACGTGGTGCCGTCGGTTGGCGTGGACATCAACACCTTCCCGATTGACAAGAAACGGAACATGGTGTGCAAGGAGGTGGGTGGTACGATGATGCCGCTGTGGCCGATGTACATGAAGGATTGTGCTGGACTTGTGTACGTGGTTGATGCGTCTGACTCGTTCCAGCTGGGAGCCTCCGCCGCGGCTCTGCGCCACATTCTCTCGCTGCCCGCGATTAGAGGTAAGCCCGTGCTCCTGGCGCTGAACAAGTCAGACGCGCCATGCGTCGTGCCCATGGAAGATGTGGAGGCCACTTTCGATATCAGCAGCCTCAGGGAAGAAATCGGGGACGCCATGGTCGTGCTGAAAACGAGCGCGCTGAGCGGGGCGAACATAGACGACGTGCTGAGTTGGGTACGAGGCATATATGGACTTTAGCACTGATATATAATATAGCAGCTGTAGCGACTCAAGCGGCCTCCTCCTTGGCCTTGTAGATGTCCTTCCCGCGGTCCTCGACCTCCTTAAGGTACTCCGCCTGGACGCGCTGGGCGTAGGACCCGTTGGGCAGGTTGAGAACCACCTTCTCCATCCTCTGCTGAAGGTCCTTGTTGAAAGCCTCCTCGCCGAAACCGCCGGCGATGATCTCCTCAAACTTCCCCGGCCACTCGGTGGCGGACGCGCGGATGACGGTGTCGAGCGCGGTGCTCCCCGTGTCCAACTCACGCGCGGCGTAGCACTGGAGCAGGTGCTGTAGGATGTGCACCATACCGTCGAGCTTATCCTCGTCCGACTTTCGGATCCACGCGTAGACCGTGTTGAGCATGCGCTCGTCAACCTCGGCACCCTCCATCTTCTCGGACATCCTCGCGAGTGCGTCAGCCTGGAGCGGCACATCGAACTCCCCCGTGGCGGGATCCGCCGCCGCCGCCACGATATCCTGGAGCAGCTTGCTCGAAACCTTGATGGTATCCTCCGTGGACTCCACCATGGTCTCGATGATCTTCATGCACTTACCCGCCAGCTCCATGATCTTGTCCTTATCCTCCTGAGACTCAGCGGCGTCGCTCCTCGAGGCGATCCTGATCCACATCTTCTGGTCGAACGAGAGGACGTTCTCGGCCACGAGCTTGAGGAGCTGCTCCTCGTCCGCGTCGATGAGCAGGTCGATGAGGCTGTCCATGTTTGCCACCTCGGCCACCGGGTCGCTGGTATTGTTGCCGGCGCGCATGCTTATCCGGCGTCGCGCGGGGGCGGAGCCGACACGGCACTTCGCCGCGCGGGGAGTGACGGTGCGCTTCGCCGTCGCGACGAGCATCGTCGCGGCGGTGGAGGCGGAGACGGCGGCCATCGTGTGGGTTATCACCAATGAAGCGTCGCGTCGGCGCGCAGTCGGGTCTGGCGATGCGCCGCCGACTAAAAAGCAGAAACTGTGTTCGGCAGGCGTCTCGCGAAACCGCGTCGTGACAAATTGCTGACGCACAGAATTCCCTCAGACTCGTGGAGCGCGGTCACCGCACCGACCTCGCAGTCGTTTGCGCGATGTTGAGGCGCCCTAGGAGACTTCGAGACGATGCCAAGGACGGCCACGCGGCGGATGTGGTCTTCAACGTGCACGTGCCCATGAGGAAGCGGCTGATGTTCTTCGCCAAGATCGACGCGGATGATGTCGCGGACCGGCTCTCGAAGATCCGGCTCCCCGCCTCCGTTGTGAAAGCGTTCCAGGACAGCAAGATTGAGATCCCTGACACCATTCGCAAGGCGTACGATGACTTTCAGAACCCAACGTTCCAGCCCGACCGGCGAAGGCTGAGCTCCGTCGAGGATTTCTTCCGGTACACGGAGGAGGAAGGTGCGTGACCAACGTTGGATCTGACGGCAACCCTATGGGCATCCGGATTCCCTCCGGAGTTCCCCTCCCCGCCCCCGAACCCGCCGATTCATGATGACTCACACCGACTATTCATTTCTCCCCAGGACGACGTTTCTTCGACGAGATGGACCGCGATCACGACGGCAAGCTGAAGCTGGATGACCTGAAGGTGAGAGCCCTGGAACGACCACTTTNCATGACGGTGTTCGGGCAGCTGACAAACGCCAGGGTGGACCATTTTTTCTAACCTCAAATCCCCCTCTCCGCGCTCGTAGGTTGCGATGCGAAGGAGGAAAATGCCGGAATGGTACGCAAAGGCATTCTACGAGAAGGCCAAGCCGACCTTCTTCTCGCGATCGCTCAGCTGGGATGACTTCGAGAGCGCCATGAACGAGCGCGAGTCGACGATGCTTCGCGCGTACAACTCCCTGGGCCTGAGCAGGAGCGGCCGGATGACGCAGGAGGACGTGAAGAAGTCGCTCGCGCGCCTCGGTTTGCCCTCCACAGACGAGAACGCCACGGCGATGTTGCAGCACCTGGATCTTGAAGGCGATGGGTTCGTGACTTACGGCCAGTTCAGGAACTTCATGATGCTCCTGCCAAAGCGGGTGGCCACGTCAAGTGACCCGAGCGTGCTGTGGTTCGAGTCGTCGACTATGGTGCAGATCAATCAGCCGAAGAGCGAGAGGTCCGCGACGGTCAAGCTGGCCATCCAGGCGGCTCTTGCCGGTGCGTTGGCGTCGGGTACATCCACGGCGGCGATGCATCCTTTGGATACGCTGAAAACGCGCGTGCAAACCACCGTCGGTAAGGGCCCGGGCATGAAGGCGTTTTTGAAGACCATCCCGGAAATCGGCGCAAAGGGACTTTACCGGGGTATCATTCCCGCGGTGGTCGGCGCGGCATCCGGCCACGGGTTCCGGACGGCTACGTACGAGGTAGCGTGTAAGCTCCTGGTTCCTCTCACGGCTCTGCCGCTGATCACGGAAATTCAGATCCAGGGGTTCGGGTCAGGGCTCGGCACCCTCGTGGGCACCAGCGTAAGGATCCCCTGNGAGGTGCTGAAGCAGAGGCTGCAGTCGGGGCAGTACGACAACGCTGTCGAAGCGTTCAAGGCTGTCACAAAGAATGGAACGAAGGGTCTATTTGTGGGCACAGCCGCGACGCTCTCTCGAGAGATTCCCTTTTACGTCATCGGCCTGGTGACGTACGAGAAGCTCAAGCTGGCTGCGGCGGCGGCGAAGCGAAAAGATCTCACCGCATGGGAGACCATCGCGCTGGGTGGTATGTCCGGCGCCATCGCCGCGGCCGCGACGACGCCCGCGGATGTGCTGAAGACGCGTGCGATGACTGGTCAGACTGCTGCGGGTGAGGCGATGTGGGTCACGATGCAGAACATCGTGAAGAAGGAGGGTGTTCCCGCGCTCTTCAAGGGTGTCATTCCCCGCATGTTGTGGATTGCACCGCTTGGCGCGATGAACTTTGCGGGTTATGAGCTAGCCAAGCGCGCCATGCAGGCTGCGGAAGCGGATGTGGATGGAAATGCTCAATCTGAATCCAAANCCGTTCCTCCACCGGCCAAGGAAATCACCGATGTCACGGTTTTCCCGGACGCGGGCGAAGAGGGCAGCGTGCAGAGCGCGGGTGCGGTTGTGGCGGAGTTGCCGACGACGAGTGACGCGGAGATTTCAGAGGAGCAGACCTCCAGCGATGCGACCGCCCCTGTGGACGTGGGACAGGATCCTTCTGCATCGGTTGTGTCGAGTAAATTTCGTAGTCTCTCCTCAGCCTCCGCTGAGGTGGAGGCAAACACGAAGCCCCCGGGGTCCGAATAGGAGAGCACGCAGTTGAGAATTCTGTAATCCCAGTTGTTGTTCTATTTCGCCTCCAGCTCTGCTATCTTGGCCAGAAGCGCCTCCTCCTGCTCTTTGAACCTCGCCTCCAGCTGTTCCTTCATCTCCTTCATGGACTGCTCCAGCGCCTCCGACACCCTCGTGCTCACCTCCTCCGGGATGGCTGCGTCGTACTCCGCCTTGATCCTCGCCTCGCGCTCCGCCTCCTCCTTGGCCGCCGCCTCCTCCTCCGCCTTGCGCTTCTCCTCCTCGATCTTCGCCTTGATCTCCGCCTGCTTCTCCTCCCACTCCGCGTCGGTAAACGCCAATCCCAACAGCTCGAAGGGTGTCGGAGCCGTCTCCAGCACGGGTGCCGCCAGCTTGACGTCCATCCTCACCAGCTTCGTAAACGCGTACTGGTACAGCTTGTAGTGCCGAAAGTACGTGCTCAGCATGTACTCCGTCAGGTCCTTCATCTCAGCGAAGGTGAATATGCCCAAGCTGTACGGCGGCCGGTGGACACTACTCTGAAGCATGAGCAGCTTGAAAAATTCGAAGCTGTTCCCGATGGTCTGCAACTCCCTCGTCGCCTTCTCGTGCACTGCCTTGACGATTGCCAACAACGTGGAGGACTTTTCCGTGTTGAAGCCGCTCTTGGTCGCGTACGCCAGGGTGTTGAAATACAGGTCAACTAGGATGGCGCTGCGCGTGTTCTCGTCGGCATCGAATAGCTTGAACAACGCCGCGATGTCTCTGCGGATGGCAAAAGAGGGACGGTGTGAGGATCGTCTCGAGGTGCGAGAGAAAGAGGGGACGGTCGCTTCGAGGGTGGAATCCGGGAGCGTACTCTTTGGTCATCCCCGGGTTGACCGGGATGTTCTCCAGCTGAACCTTCCTTATCGGCGCCGTCATCTTGCCAGTGCGTTCAACTCTAAGCTCAGATGACAAAAACGGCGACCCCACACGCGCCGTCGGTGTGCGTGCCTGAGGTGTGGAAGCAAGAGGCTGCTTTTGGAATCTGCCCTGAAACCAACGGCGAAAAGGCGACGACAGAAAGAAGTGGGTTTCGGTGCCGACCGAGGAGTTGGCCAGAGTCGGGTACGCTCGGAGGCGACGGAACTAGTGGAGCGAAGGCATCGTAGATCCGGGCGCGGGATCGTGGTATATTTGCGACGACAGCCTCCAAGATGGCATCTTTGCTTTCTTACGTGCGGCGTTGCCCGCGAGGGTTGTTGGCGACGGCTTCGGGTTTTGGCAATCAGCCCCTGCGAACTTGGGGCGCTGCTGTGGGTGCCCCGCAGCTCCGGGCCGCAGCGTCGACCTTCGCCGATGGTGAGTTCGCTTCATCGCACGAAGACAGAGGCTACGAAGACTCAGACGGGATCGATGACGACGTTCGCAAGGACAAGAGGTTCATCGATAGGAGGCGAGTGGTCATCACCTCAGGCGACGGTGGGGCGGGTGCTGTCAGCTTCAGGATGGATGGAGGGTCGAAGATGCGCAGAGGTGCGGATGGCGGCAACGGGGGCGATGGCGCTGATGTGTGGATAAATGCAGTGAGACACGTCAAGGGGCTCGGTGACGTCCCATTCAGGCTGGTGGGCTCGAACGGAGGCAGGGGTGGGAAGGAAGGGTCGCAAGGGAGGCGAGGCAAAAACATCGAACTCCGCGTTCCCGTCGGCACCGTGGTTTGGAAAGAGTTGCTGAAGGAGCAGATGGACGATGACTTCGACGAAAGCGAGATAGATTTTTCGACATGGGGTTCATCGAGTCCCGTGTCTCAGGATGACGAAGAGGACGAAGTGGAAGAGGTGGCTAACGAGCCCAATCTTGGCACTCGACCGCGTGGTATCCACAAGGGCGAGTGGGAAATTCTGGCGGACCTCAACGAAGACGGCAGCAAAGTACGTATCGCGAAAGGAGGGCGAGGAGGCAGAGGCAACAAAACCATGCCCAAGGGACCGAGGGCGGGTACATCCGATCCAGGAGGGAAGGGTGAGGACGCAACCATCGTTCTGGAGCTCAAATCCGTTGCCGATGTTGGGTTGGTTGGTTTCCCAAACGCCGGGAAGAGCACGTTGCTCAGAGCGATAAGCAGCGCCCAACCGAAGGTGGCGGACTACGCGTTCACCACTATATCTCCGCAACTCGGTGCCGTGACGACCGATGGTGGTATATCGAGTTTTGTCGTCGCAGACATCCCGGGTCTCATCGAGGGTGCACACGAGAACCGCGGACTCGGACACAACTTTCTGCGACATGTCGAGCGGTGCGCCGCGTTTGTGTATGTGGTGGACCTCGGCGCGGGTGTGGGCGGTAGGCCGGGAGTTCGTCCCTGGAACGCGCTTCAAACGCTGATGGCGGAGCTTGACGCGTACCTTCCGGGCCTCTCTGCTCGACCCGCCATCGTGGTTGGAACCAAATCGGACTTGCCGCACTCGTCTCGCGCGGCGGAGACGCTGCGACGGAAGACAAACCTGCCCGTCGTCACCGTGAGTGCGCACGAGTCGCTTGGGATCCAGGATGTGATGTCCGCGGCAGATGGTTTACTTCATCAGACGCAGCGAGGCAGGGATGCGTTCGAGTACTGAATGTGTTCTTGGACAAAAGCACGTTATAGCCACTTTAGTTTACGTGTTCGAGGAGTGCTCCAAAATACATTATCTCGGCGCATCGTTCCGGAACCCTCGACGAAATCCACCCAACGCGTTTATCCCATAACGTGGAACGCGTTGCGACCTTCCGGCCGAAATCGTGCTGGAATGAGTCGTCATGCGACAATGGCGTCAACGGGTAAGGATGACGTGTGGGACTCGATGCGGAAGGGAGCACAGGAGCTGGTGGAGAAGGAACCGCTTCTCGGAGGGTTCGTCTACTCGAAGATTCTGAACCAGCCGACGTTCGAGCGTTCCCTGGCTTTCTTGCTCGCCACCAAGCTCGCGAGTAGCACGGTTCTCGCCAGTCAGTGGAACGACCTTTTCATCGATGCACTAACATCCAGTGCGGAAGAGGAAACTTCGATGGGAGGACGCGGGAGTCCGGCTCCGGGGACGGGCTCTATCGCGGACGCCGCACGTGCGGATTTGAGAGCGATTTTGTCCCGAGACCCAGCGTGCCCGAGCTATACGCACGCGTTCCTGTTCTTCAAAGGTTTCCAGGGTTTACAGGCGCAGCGGGTATCGCATTGGCTATGGAGTAAGGGAAGGACGGTGATTGCGTGCTTCGTGCAGTCGAGCATATCCGAGGTTTTCGGTATGGACCTCCACCCCGGCGCCAAGTTCGGAAGGGGTATCCTGGTCGACCACGCCACAGGCATCGTTGTGGGAGAGACGGCCGTGGTGGATGACGACTGTTCGCTGTTCCATGGAGTCACTCTCGGAGGGACAGGAAAGGTAAGCGGCGACAGGCATCCGAAACTGCAGAAACGAGTCGTCGTTGGAGCACACGCGTCGGTGATTGGAAACATATCCATCGGGCACGACTCTAAAATAGGTGCGAGTGCGTCCATCCTGCATGACCTGCCCCCGAAGAGCGTCGTCGTTGGGCACAAGGGAATCGTGATTCAGAAGCGAGGGAACAAGGGGAAGCACTCTCTTCTGTCGAAACTATGAGGGTCGCGTACTCACTAGCTAGCTAAGTTAAATCNTAGGGTAGAAAACATCTCAGTCACGCTTTGTCAGTGTCCTCAGCTGCAACTGCCACCGCACAAGCCAAACGCCTGTGCAGACCAGGAAGATGAACCAGAAAACGAGCACGTGCCTCGGCCAAGGGGCTTCGAACATGCCTCTTCCATGTTTTATTGTGATCATGATNTCCACGAGAGCAACTGCGATTGTTAACCACGCGTTGGCACCCATCTTAGTCAACGCCATGCCTTGCCTTGAGGTGATGAAGACGTAGTACTCCCGCGTGGCTACATTCGCCATACCGAACCAAAGTGCGAGCCTGATATGGTTCAGTATGTGCGGAGGTGGAATCCACAGCACGTACTTGAGGAAGAAAGCGTTGAGCTCGAACACGAGGCAGAGGGCGACGACAAACGCGCACTGCAAGAACCGCAGCGGGCTNGAAGTTGGGCTCCATGCGTACTTATCCCAGGTCTTCGGCGTGAACACGGCGAGGAGTCNCTTGATNCGACCGGTTAGACCCTTCGGGCGTTTCCTCTTCCCTGTCCCGGTCCAGTCGTACATGCTTCCCTCCATGTATTTCACCGTCATCATCCCGAGGTGGATGCC
>JGI24540J26637_10000224_pt1 | contig 22914 bp, 21 predicted proteins | sample NorSeaMetagenome_FD_26637 | JGI IMG/M metagenome (IMG submission 26637)
TTGAAATACTAGAACACTTAGTTTCTCCTTATCCTTTACTCAAGAATCTTACTGTTAATAGAATTTTTTTAACTGTTCCTGTAAATTTATGGTTTGCAAATGCATATAAGAGTAAAACNGATCCGTTTGATCGACATTATCATGAGTTTGAACCATGGCAGTTTGATATGTTATTAGAAAAAGCAGGTTGGAAAATAATTAAAAAGGAGTTTTGGAAAAACCCCTCTTTTAAGTTAGGATTGAGACCTTTTTTAAGAAATTTTACTAACAGATATTATGCGGTTTATGCAGAAAGAGATAAGGCAGGAAAATGGCCAAATAAAGAAAAATATACAAATTATTATAGAGGAGTACTAAACCTTTAAGGATATTAGCAATGAAAATTGGAATGATTCTTGACGCACCCTATCCAACAGATCCAAGGGTAACGAATGAAGCTAAAGCATTGATTAACTCTGGGAATGAGATATTTTTGTTTTGTCTTTCTTATAAAAAAAAATTTAAAAAAAAAGAAGTTATTAGTGGCATCAATATTGTTAGAATTTATTGTTCTTGGTTAGCTTATAAGTTATCCGCTTTAGCATACACATTTCCCTTTTATAAATGGATTATGTCAAAAAAAATAAAAAATTTTATAAATGATAATGATATTGAAGTTTTACATATTCACGATATTCAAATTGCAAGTTCAGTTTTTCTTGCTAATAAGTCATTCAATCTTAATGTAACTTTAGATTTACACGAGAATAGACCTGAAATCATGAAGTTCTACAAACATGTAGATAGTTTTTTAGGAAGATTATTTATATCTCCTAAAAGATGGAAAATGGCAGAAGAAAAATATTGTAATGAATCTGAAAATATAGTAGTAGTTACAGAGCTTGCTAAAAATGAACTAATCCAAAGAGTAAAGTTAAATAAAGAAAAAATTGTTGTCTTCTCAAATACCGTTTCAAAGAGTTTTTACATTGATTACAAATTAGATAATGCAATCATTAAAAGATATAGTGATTCGTTTGTTTTATTATATTTAGGTAATACTTCAAAAAGAAGAGGTTTAAAAACTGTTTTAAATTCTATTCCAGAACTAATTAAGTCCATTCCAAATTTTAAGTTTGTAATAGTAGGTTGTAGTTCTTATGATAATGAACTTAAAAGAATAGTAGAGAATTATAAAATCTCGAAATATGTAGATTTTGAAGGATGGAAATCTGAAGATTTATTTCCATCATATATTAAAGCTGCTAAATTAGGTGTTTCCCCTTTGCATAAAAATATTCATCACGATACAACTTATGCAAATAAAATATTTCAATACATGTCTTTGGGTTGTCCAATTTTATGTAGCGATGTAAAGGCTCAAGTACTCCTTCTGGACACTTATAAAGTAGGTTTGTTATTTGAATCAGAAAATGTATCAGATTTTAAAAATAAGATTCTAAAGCTTTTTAATGATAGTAATTTGGTTTTACAATTTAGTGATAACTGTATTAATTCTATTAATAATCATCTTAATAACGATATTATATCGAAAGATTTAGTTAACTACTATGAAAAAAAATAAAATTCTTATTATTTCATATTATTGGCCACCCTCTGGGGGATCTGGAGTTCATCGTTGGCTTAATTTTTCTAATGCATTAATCAAAAGAGGTTGGGATGTAACAGTTTTTACTGCAAAAAACCCTAACTATTTAATAATTGATAATAAATTATGCAATCAGGTAGATAAGTCAATAAAAGTTTTAAAAATACCAATACTAGAACCGAATAATTTTCTAAACATTAAAAAAGCTAATAATACTAAGCCTTTAGGTATTGCTAACAGGCTAATGATATGGGTTCGAGCTAATATTTTTTTTCCTGATTCAAGAATGTTTTGGATAAAGAAAGTTGCAAATAAAGCAACCAACTATATAAATAAAAATAACATAGATTGTTTAATAACTACAGCACCTCCTTTTAGTACACATTTAATTGGTTTAAAAGTTAAAAAAAACACAGGTATTAAGTGGATAGCCGATTTTAGAGATCCATGGTCAGAATTTTTTCAATTTAAACTCCTACCATTGTTGTCATTTCAAAAAAAGAAACATAAAATTTATGAAAATAAATGTTTAAAATCTGCAGATACAATTACAACCACATCTCCCAGTTTGACAAAAAAATATTCTTTAATTAATTCCAATTCTAAAACTATTTATAATGGATTTAATTCCTTTATTAAGGGTAGAAAATCTAAAAAGTTTTTGATAATGTACACTGGTATTATGAAATCGGTTCAAAACCCACAAAATTTATGGGAGGTTTTGAGAGAAATTTGCCTTGAAAATGAATCGTTTTTTAAAGATTTATCTGTTAGACTTATTGGAGATTTTGATGAAGATATAATGGAAGATATTAATATAAAATTGATGAAATCAAATGTTAAGTTTGAAAAATATTTAGAAAAAGAACACTTAGATAAAGAAGTTTGTAAGGCAAGTGTCCTTCTTTTAAGTAGTGTTAATATAGATTCAGTCAATAACATTATTCCTGGAAAATTATACTATTATTTTTCAGTAAAGCGTCCCATATTAGCGTTTTCTAATTTAAACAGTGATGTTCACAATATTATAAATCAAACAAAAACAGGAAGAGTGTTTACATATTTAAATAAACTTGATTTAAAAAATCATATTTTAGAACTTTATTCCAACTACAAGACAGGAAATGATAATTTTAGTACTTTGGGATTAAGTAATTATACTTATAATAAATTATCATTGAGCCTTGATGATATTTTAAAAAAAACTATTGATTAATGGGAATAGTAATTAAGCAAACATCTAAAAATATAATTACAATTTCTTTGGCTTTATTTATTGGCGCTATAAATACTCTTTATTTTTATCCTGAGTTCTTAAAGGATGAATATTATGGTTTGGTAGTTTTTTTACTGGCCACATCTAACTTATTACAGCCATTAATGTCATTGGGAGCTCAACATACAATAATTAAGTTTTATAGCTCTTTTAATGATACTAGATCAAAAGATGATTTTCTTTCTAGTATCATATTTATTCCTTTAATTGTTATACTTCCAGTCACATATTTGGTTGTTCAATTACATGATTCTTTAGGAACTTTTTTATCAATGAAAAATCCGATAATTGAATCTTATGTTTGGGTAATATTCTTGGTTGCTTTTGCAACCTCATATTTTGAAGTTTTTTATGCTTGGTCAAGAGTACAATTGAAATCTGTTTTTGGTAATGCTCTTAAAGAAATTTATCCTAGAGTTTCTGTTTTAACTCTTCTTATATTGGTTTCATTTGGGTTAATTCAAAAAGAAGATTTCGTTTGGTGGTTAACTGGCTTGTATTACTTAAGATTATTGATTATGGTTATGTATTCACTTTCTGTATACAAACCAAAATTTTCATTATCTCTTCCTGAAAATTTCAAAGAGATAATCTCTTATTCAATATATATATTATTAGCAGGTTCTGCTGCGAGTCTTTTGATTGATATTGATAAATATATGATTCCACAAAAGGAGGCTATTTCTCAAACCGCATACTATGCAGTTGCGGTTTTTATAGCTACAGTTGTTGAAATTCCAGGAAGAGCTATGTTTCAAATATTAAATCCGATGGTTGCTAAGGCGATTAATAATAATGAAGTTTCTAATTTAAATGATTTGTATCAAAAGAGCTCATCAAATCTTTTAATAATTTGTGGTTTTTTCTTTCTTTTAATTAATCTTAACATTAATTCTTTTTACGAGTTAATGAATAACCAATTTTATTCTGATGCTATATGGGTAGTTTTGATTATTTCCTTCGCAAAGTTAATTCAAATGAGTTTTGGTTGTGGTCCAGCTATTTTAGCAACATCTAGTTTTTATAAAATAACCTTACCCTTTTCAATATCTATGGCTATTTCTGTATATTTTTTAAATGATTATTTAATTGATATATATGGGATAAATGGAGCTGCTATTTCAACTTTACTTGTTTTGTTTTTATTTACAATATTAAAAGTTTTATATATAAATTATAAACTTAAAATACATCCCTATAATTTTAATACAATTAAAATTATTACATTAATTTTTTCAATTTATTTTGGACTTAACTTAATTGATTTAAACTTTTCTCCCTTTTTTAATATAATAGCTAAAAGTATAATTGTTTCGATGTTGTATATCTCATTAGTTTATTTTTTAAAACTTTCAGATATAATTAATAAAACAATTGATTCAATAATCAAATAGTTAATTTTTCTTTTAAAAAATCAGATAATCTAGATTTGTTTTCCTTAACTAAGTTTTCTGGAGTTCCTTGAAATATAACTTGCCCTCCATTGTATCCCCCGTCTAATCCTAAATCGATTATATAGTCTGAACTTTTAATTAAATCTATGTTATGTTCTACAACAATTAGAGAGTGTCCATTTTCTATTAATGAATTAAATGATTTTAAAAGTTTTTTAATATCATGAAAATGTAAACCTGTGGTAGGTTCATCAAAAATAAATAGTGTTTTTTTTCTATTAGAACCTTTTAGTAAAAATGTAGCTAATTTAATTCTTTGAGCTTCTCCTCCAGAAAGAGTAGAGGAGGACTGACCTAGTTGAACATAACCCATTCCAACATCTTTAAGCGGTTGTAGTTTTTTAACTATTCTGTTTTCATTTTGTTCTTTAAAAAAATCAATACTTTGATCAACGGTCATTTTAAGAATGTCATCAATATTTTTATCTTTAAACTTTACTCTTAAAACTTCTTCTTTAAATCTCTTGCCTTTACAGTTTTCGCATATTAAGTTAACATCTGCCATAAATTGCATTTCGATTTTCACTGTACCTTCCCCTTTACAATTAGTACATCTACCTCCATCAACATTAAAGGAGAAGTGTTTGGCTTTGTATTGATTTGCTTTAGAGAGACTCTGGCTGGCAAAAAGACTTCTAATATCATCATAGACTTTTAAATAAGTAACTGGATTTGATCTTGAAGATAATCCTATTGGGTTTTGATCTACATATTCTATTTCTTCAATTTTATCGATATCTCCACTTATTTCATCAAATTGACCAGGTTTTTCTTTAAAAATTCCTTTTTCTTTTAGTAATGCTGGATATAATATTTTTTTAACTAATGTGGTTTTTCCACTTCCAGAAACACCTGTTACAGCAGTTAAGTTATTTAATGGAAATACAACATTAATATTTTTAAGATTATTTTCTCTTGCACCTTTTAATATTACTTTACCAGAAGAATATCTTCTTTTATTAGGAACTTTTATAGATTCTATGTTATTTAAGTATTTAGACGTGAGACTATTAGATTTTAATATTTCTTTTATTGTTCCTTGTGCTACAACTTCACCTCCATTTGAACCAGCTTGTGGGCCTATGTCTATTATTTGATCGGCAGCTTTCATAATATCCTCATCGTGTTCAACCACAAGAACAGTATTACCAATTTTTTTTAAATCAATTAATATATTGATTAGTTTTTCAGTGTCTTTGGGGTGAAGTCCAATACTAGGCTCATCTAACACATATAAAGAACTAACTAATGAACTACCTAAAGAATTAGCTAAGTTTATTCTTTGTGATTCACCACCTGATAAAGTGCTAGATTTCCTGTTAATTGTTAAGTATCCAAGTCCTACATTACATATAAAACTCAATCTGTTTTTAATTTCTTTTGTAATTCTTTCTGCTAGTTTATTTTCATATTTATTAAGTTTCAATTCTTTCATGAAATTTAATAATAGATCTATTGGCATTTCAACTAAATCAGTTATTGATTTATTATTTATTTTAACAAAAGAAGCTTCTTCCTTTAATCGATTTCCGTTGCAAACATTACATTTTGTTTTTCCCCTATATCTGGATAACATAACTCTATTTTGAATCTTATAAATTTTAGACTCAAGCTTATTAAAAAAATAATTAATTCCCTTAAAGTAGGAATTCCCTTCCCATAGTATTTGTTTTTGCTCCTTTTCTAATTTAAAATATGGCTTGTGAATAGGAAATTTAAACTTAGCAGAGTTTTTAATAAAATCATTCTTGTATTTTTTTAGTTTTTCACCTCTCCATGGAGCTATGGCATTTTCATATATAGATAACCCAGTATTGGGAATTACAAGTTCAGGATCAATACCAATCAAATCACCATACCCTCCACAGCTTGAACATGCTCCAACGGGATTATTGAAGCTAAACAAATACTCGGATGGTTCTATGAACTTAATCCCATCTCTTTCATATTTGTTATTGAAATAGTATTTATTATTTGTATTAATATTTTCAATACATAATTCGCCTTTTCCCTCATAAAAAGCTAACTCAATTGAATCTGAGATTCTATTTAAATAATCTTTGTCTTCTTTATATATTGATCTATCTATTACTAAATTGAACTTTTTAACACTAATTTTTTTAACATCTTCAATTCTTTTAATCTCACCATTAATCTGAATTCTAGCAAAACCTTGTTTTAGAAACATTTCAAGCAATTCTTTGTCGTTTTCATTACCATTATTCTCTTTTAAGGATAATACCAAAAACTTATCTCCTTGTTTAAATGTTTGTATTTTTTTAATAACAGAGTCTATGTTGTCTTTTTTAACTTCTTTATTTGAAACAGGTGAATAAGTTCTTCCAATTCTTCCGTATAAAAGTTTTAAGTAATCATATACTTCTGAACTAGTACCAACAGTTGATCTTGGATTTGAATTATTTACCTTTTGTTCAATAGCAATTGCTGGAGATATGCCAATAATTTTATCAACTTTTGGTTTATTTAATTTTCCTAAAAATTGACGCGCGTAAGAAGAAAGACTTTCTATATATCTTCTCTGTCCTTCAGCATATAAAGTATCAAATGCTAGACTAGATTTTCCGGATCCAGAAAGTCCAGTTAATACAATTAATTTGTTTTTAGGGATATCTAAATCAATATTTTTTAGATTGTGCATATTAGCACCTCTAATTTTTATAAATTTTGAGTCTAATTTAATGTTTTCCAAGTCGTGTAAAAATCAATCTATAAATATAAGTTTTAAATGATTTTTTTTACTACTAAATGTTAAACAATTTTATATTTAAAATGATTTTACTAAATTTGATTATAATATTAAATAAAAGCCTATACCCGAAACCTACTTTTTTATATTGAAATAAATAGAATTCAAATTTAATTTAAAACTTAGGTATGGCTAATTTTATTAACGACTCTGTTCTTCTTAACAGATATAAACATGGTAGTAATTTATCTTTTCAGACTCTTTTTTTAAGGCACAAAAAAAGGATTTTTAATTATATAAATTCAAAAGTTAAGGATGCAGATATTTCAAATGATATTTTACAAGACACATTTATCAAAGTATTTAAAATTATCAAAAAAGGATCTTATGATGAACAGGGTAAATTCCTTCCTTGGGTATTAAGAATTTCTCACAATTTAGTAATGGACCATTTTAGATCATTAAAACGTTCTAAATTGACATATGAAAAGGATTTATATTATACTTTTTCAAATATTAAGTCCGAAACAGAATCTTGTGATGAAAGAATAATTTCTGATAAAACTTTATCAAAAACTTTATCATCTATGATAGATACATTACCATATTCACAGAGAGAAATAGTAAAATTAAGATTCTATCAAAATCTAAGCTTTAAGGAAATAGCCGAAATTAACAACATTTCTATTAATACAGCTTTAGGTAGAGTTAGATACTCCTTGAACAACTTAAGAAAGTCAATGAACAGTTCATCTTTAAAATCAGAACTAATGCAAATGGTGTGATTTTAAATAGTGTTCTTTTTAAGAAAAGATTTTCTTCCAATTTTCTGAGTAATTATATCTGTATTAATATTCCATCCTCTTGCAGGTGAGAATTTTCTTCCGTACCATATTATTTGTAGATGAAGTTTATTCCATAATTTCTCTGGAAAAATTCTTTTAGCATCTTTTTCTGTAATCTTGACATTTTTTCCACTGGACATTCCCCATCTATACATTAGCCTATGTATGTGAGTATCTACTGGAAATGTAGGTACTCCAAAAGCCTGAGCCATTACTACACTTGCTGTTTTATGACCTACAGCAGGTAATGCTTCTAAATCTTCGAAATTATCAGGAACTTTTCCGTTATGTTTTTCAATTATTATTTTAGATAACCCATGAATTCCTTTTGACTTCATTGGAGAGAGTCCAACTGGTCTTATTATATTTCTAATTTCTTCAACGGAGAGCTTAATCATATCATTTGGATTATCTGCTTTTGAAAAAAGAATTGGAGTGATTTTATTAACACCTACGTCTGTACTTTGGGCAGAAAGCAAAACAGCAATTAAAAGCGTATAAGAATCTTTATGGTCTAATGGAATAGGTACTTCCGGAAATAAAACTTCTAAAGTCTCAATTATATAGTCTATTCTTTCTACTTTATTCATAATAATTTTTATAAATTTACTACAAAATTATTTTAAATGAGTTTATTAAAAGTAGGTGATAAAATCCCAGAATTTTCATGTTATGATGACAAAGAAAATTTAGTTACTAATAATGATTTAATTGGTAAAAAAACAATTATTTTTTTCTACCCAAGAGCTAATACACCAGGTTGTACTGCTCAGGCTTGTAATCTTTCTGAAAATTTCTCTAAATTAACAAAAATAGGATTTTCTATAATTGGTATTAGTGCAGATAAAATAAAATCTCAATCATCTTTTTCTTCAAAATTTGGAGGATTCCCTTATCCTTTATTATCAGATGTTGATAAAAAAATAATTAATGGTTTTGGTGTTTGGGGATCAAAAAAATTTCAAGGCAAAGAATATGAAGGTATTTTGAGAACTACTTTTATTATAAATGAAGATTTAGAAATTACTAGAGTTATAGAAAAAGTAAAAACAAAAGATCATACTAATCAGATCTTAGAAAAATAATTTTATTTATAACCAAATAGTTTTTTGGATTTTATTTGATTTGTAACTTCCTTCGGTAACATTTCTTCCCAACCATTTTCACCTGCTTTTATTTTTTCTAATACTTTAATTGAAAATATACTTAGAAGAGCTTCGTCATAATCAATTATGTCTAGTAATCGATTATTGTATTTAAAATATTTATAAAGATTTTTCATTTTATTAGCAACATGAATATTGTTACTATTTATTATAGATCCATCTTTAGGGTCTTTCATTGGATATAGAAATACTCTAAGGTTCTTAACAAATAATTTTCCAAAAGCCTCCAAAATTCCTCCTCTTAACTCATCATAATATTTATCATCAAAAATTTCAATTAAATTATTAACCCCCATAGTTAATACTACTTTCTTATTAGTGTAATTTGAAAAATATTCTGCTAACTTGTAATATTCTTTAAAATTTGTAATCATAACCGTATGACCTAATGCACATAGTAACTTAGCTCTGTCCATAAAGTCTGTTTCATTGACATCTCCATTTGAAGATTTTAAATTAGATAAAGTGATTTCAAATAAAGTGATTTGTTTGTCCTCTTTAAATCCTTTTTCTTTGGAAATAATATCTGTTGATTTTATAAACATGTCTTCATTTACAAGAGTAACAGGTCTAAAACTTCCTCTAATGGCCAATATGTTCTTTTTCCAAAAAACTTTAGCAGGTAATATGTTATTTCCATCAGGACCAAACATTACTGCCTTTGTCATGTTGTTTTTAACTAGTTCCAAGCTCATTAGTCTATTATCTACTTTCTTAAACAATGGTCCGGAAAAATTTATAGTATCTATTTCAATAGATTCTGAATCAATATGATCGTATAAATACCTTAGCAATTTTTTTGGTTCATCGTTTTTATAATATGCACCATAGATTAAATTTAAACCCATTAATCCAAGCGCCTCTTGCTGAGCTTTAGCATCAAATAAATGAAACCTAACGTGAATATGAATTTCACTAAAAGCTTCTTTAGGATTTGTCTGAAATTTAATACCCATCCATCCGTGACCCTTGTATTTTTTAGCAAAATCAATTGTTGCTACAGTATTTGCATAAGTAAAAAACATTTTGTTAGGATGTTCTTTTCTGTCCATTCGAGTTTCCAAAAGATTAACCTCATGATCAAGCATTTTTTTAAGTCTTGACTCAGATACATATCCACTATTAGTTTCTTGACCGTATATAGCATCACTGAATGCTTTATCGTAAGCACTCATTGTTTTGGCAATAGTACCAGAAGCACCTCCAGATCTAAAAAAATGTCTAGCTACTTCTTGTCCAGCACCAATTTCGGCAAAGGTTCCGTAAATATGTTCATTAAGATTTATCCTTAAAGCTTTGGCTTTAATTGAAGGAATATTTTCGAATGGTTGATCTCCTTTTAGGGAAATTGACATTTGTATATATATTATATAGCTAAGTTATAAGAATTTTATCAAGTAAATGATATATTTATAATAAAATAAAATCATTGAAAGTAACTTTTTTAGGAACTGGTACATCAACGGGCATTCCTCTTATTGGAAGTGATCATCCTGTTTGTCAAAGTTCAAATAAGAAAGACAAAAGGTTAAGATCTTCAGTCTTAATTCAATGGGATAATTATTCATATATTATTGATACAGGTCCAGATTTTAGACAACAGATGTTAAGATCAAAATGTAANAGAATTGATGGTGTACTTTATACTCATGAACATTCAGATCACACCTCAGGTATAGATGATTTAAGGGCTTTTTGTTTTAAACAAGGCGAAATACCTATATATGGCCATAAAAGAGTTATAGATAATTTATTTAATAGGTTTGAATATATTTTTAATAAAGAAAAAAAATACGCAGGAGCTCCAAAATTAAAACCTATTGAAATCACAGAAAACAAAAACTTTAAAATTTCTAATTTAATTATTACTCCAATAAGTTATTTACATGCTAAATTACAGGTTTATGGATATAGGTTTAATGATTTTGCCTACCTAACTGATATGAAAACAATTGAAGATGTTGAAATCAATAAACTAGACAATTTAAAAGTATTGGTTTTAAACTGTATTAAAATAGAACCGCATTATTCACATTTAAATTTAGAAGAAGCTCTTAAGCTTATAAGATTAATTAAACCCAAAAAAACATATTTAACACATATAAGTCATATGTTAGGATTTCATGAAGAGGTGCAAAATAACTTACCANAAGACGTTTTTTTGGCTTTCGACGGACTTGAAATTGAATTATAGTATTTTTTTATTTAGCCAATTTAACATAGACTTAAAGTTTTCAGGTGAAACTCCGTGACCAATAGGAAAACTTTCAAAATCAAAATCAATATTATTTTCACTTAAAAATTTAAGTGAATCTTTAGCCTGATTAAACGGAAGAATATCATCTTCAGTTCCATGCGATATATAAAAAGATAAATTTTTTAAATCTAATTTTGATGGTTTTATTATATTTGGATCAATGCCACCACTCAAAGAAATTATATTTTTTACTTTTTCAGGGTATGTTAATGCTACTGCATTAATGAGGATTGAACCTTGACTAAATCCTAACAAGGTAACATTGTTTTTATCTGTATTGTAAACTTCATTACACTTATCAATACAATTAACAATCATATCTCTTGATTCAATGGCTTTTTTATTGTCGTATGTTTTATTACCTAAATAATCAATAGAAATATTATACCAGGCATAGCTCATACTTTGAATAGTTATGGGTCCTCTTATTGAAATCACAGTAAATTTTTCAGGAAGTGCCCTTGAAAAAGAGAATAAATCTTCTTCATTACTTCCATAACCATGAACCATTAAAATAAGTGGGGAAGATTCTTTAACAGGGTTTGATTTTTTTATTAAATGAAAAAAAGGTAAATCAATCATTTATAAGGAGTTTTTCATTTACTACAACACCTAAAGGTTTTCCATGCATTTTAGTTCCTAAAAAAGCACTATTTTTTGATTTCGACATTATGTTTGATTTTAAAAAAGTGTACTCATTTCCAATTGTGAAAAGTGTCATATTTGCATTAGACCCTTCCTCCATTTTACAATCATTTATTTTAAATCTAGACCTACCAGATGTTAAGATTTTTATTGTCTTATTTAAATCAAACAAATTTAGAAGAGCTCCAAAAAAAGATTCTAAACCTATTGTTCCATATTCTGCATTATCGATGTCCATCTTCTTGTTGTCAACATCTATTGGCATGTGGTCGCTAGTTACCATGTCAATTGTTCCATCCTCGACTGCTTTAACAAGTGCTTTTCTGTCAAGTTCAGTTCTAAGGGGTGGTGACACCTTATATCTAGTGTCAAAATCTTTTAGTTTTTCTTCATTGTAAGTCAAATTGTGAATTGCTACACTACACGAAATGTCTAAACCTTTGTTTTTAGCTTCTCTAATAGCGTCAACTGAGGATTTACATGAAATTGTAGGTATGTGTAATCTTCCACCAGAATATTCTAAAATTTTTATATCTCTATTTATTTGAATTTCCTCAGATAAAACAGGTATTCCTTTAATTCCGTAAGAAACACTTACAAGACCTTCGTTAATTATGCCGTTATTTGAAATAGAATTATCTTGAGCGAATGACATTATTAGCGAATCAAAAGTCTGGGAGTAGAGTAGCGCTGTTTTGAGTAAATTAGGGTTTTCAATAGGTTTTTTATAGTCATAAAATCCAACTGCACCATTTTGTTGCATATCATTTAGTTCAGCTAAATCTTTAGATTTACTAGATACTGAAAATGCGCCAAGCGGATGAATCTTAGTAATAATATCTTTTGATTTAGATTTTATAAATGATATATGTGCTTGAGAATCAATTACAGGGTTGGTGTTGGAATTTAAAACAATATCTGTAAATCCACTTTTAGCAGCAACATTTCCTCCGTTAATAATAGTTTCTCTTTCTTCATATCCAGGTTCACCAAATGAAACACTACTATCAAACCAACCCATTGAGACATGCATTCCCTCCACATTAATTTCTTTAGAACCATCAGAGTAAATTGATTTAGCAATTTTTAAAATTTTACCTTTAGAAATTAAAATATCTTGCTTGGTACCGTGGTATTTACTCTCGGTATTTATAACTTTTGCAGATTTAAGAATAATAGACATGCAATCAAGTTATCNTAAAGCATAATGAAATAATGCTGAACAAATATAAGAATTGATTTGAATATCTTGAAAAAAAGATTATTAAAAACCTTCAAAAACACCTAATCCAAATAAAGCAAAATCATANTTAACAGGATCTTCAGANTCTAAAACTCTTAATTTNTTNTCTAGTTCTAAAACTGCTTTGTGGTCATTTTGTTTTCTATTTAATATACCAAGTTTCCTAGCTACATTTCCACTATGAATATCAAGGGGACAAGAAAGAATCGATGGTGAAATTTTCTTCCAAATTCCAAAATCAACTCCATTATTATCTTTTCTTACCATCCATCTGAGAAACATGTTAATTCTTTTACATGCAGATCCTTTAAAAGGATCACTTATGTGTTTTGTGGTTCTTGATGGAAATTCACCCTCAAAAAAAATATTTTTAAATTTATGAATATTAGAATGCATATTTAAGTGCTTTTTTTTATCATAAAACAAACTTTCTAAATCTTTGTTATTAATATAAATTCTTTGTAATGTTCTTATAAAATATCTAAAATCAATAGGATTAAAAGTTCTATGAACCACATATGCTTTTTCAATATCCTTATCTTTAGCATTTAGTATAAAATCATGTGGAGCGTTCTCAAATACCTCCATCATTTTATATCCGTTTTTAATTATAGTTTTTCTTTGTCCCCATGCAATAATGGATGTTAAGAATGCAGAAATTTCAATGTCTTCTTTTTTGGTGTATTGATGAGGAATTTGAATTGGATCAGAGTTTATAAATTTTTTTTGATTGTATTGAAAAGATTTTTCATCTAAAAAATCTTTTAATTCAGAATTAGTTAACCCACTTTCCATCGACTAAACTAAGTTTTCTATCAGCCATATCTGCTAATTTCTTATTGTGAGTAACTATAACTATAGTTAGGTTTAATTGATCTCTTAAATCAAAAAATAATTGGTGTAAATTATCTGCTGTTTTTGAATCAAGATTTCCACTAGGTTCATCAGCAAATAACATACTAGGATTATTTATTAATGCTCTTGCAACTGCAACTCTTTGTTGTTCTCCACCAGAAAGTTCAGACGGGTTTTGATCTTTTACATGAATTAAATCAAGAGAGTTCAAGAGATCTGTAGCTTTAGATTTAAGTTCATTGATTTCTAATCCTTTTATCATGCCAGGAATACATACATTTTCTAAAGCAGTAAATTCAGGAAGAAGCTCATGGAATTGAAAAATAAAACCTATTTGGGTATTTCTAAATTTTGAAATCTCCTTTTCATTTAAATCATTAATCCCTATATTATTTAGGGATAATCTTGAAGCTTTAGATTCATCAAAGTTATCCAATGTACTTAGAATATGTAATAAAGTTGTTTTTCCTGCTCCAGATGGACCAACTATTGATACAATTTCCCCCCTTTCTATTTCAATACTGACATTGTTTAATACTTTTTTATTATCATATGTTTTTGAAATATTTTGAGCTGAAATCATATATAAATTAACTTTTTCTCTTTTTAACTTGATTGAAATCTATGAAATAATTTATTCTTAACGAAATTTGATGATTTATAGGTAGTTCAAATAAATTTTTTGAACTTGTATAGTAAGAGATTCCAGACATGTTNTCTTCATTAAATATGTTATTTCTATAAAGTANAGTAGCCTTACTTCCTGGAGCAAACTCCCAATTAAAACCTAAATCAAAATTCCATAAATTAAAATTAGTATTGGGATTGAAATCAGTGTTGTTTTTAGAGGACTTTTTTCTTTCACCGTTTGATTTTAAAAGATAAAAAGAATCTAAATATTTAGCAGTACTCCAAAACTGCCTTAATTTTATATTTATTGATTTATAGGAATCAAAATTATAATTCAAAGACATGTTGTTTTCAGTTGATTTTATATCTCTATTTCCAAAATAAACTTCTAGGTTTTCTTTAAAAATATAACCAACATTATCATAACTTAACGAAAATCTTAAGTCATAGTTAAAATTTAATTTATTACTAGCTCTAATTCCTAAGCTAGTTTTTACATCAAAATCTTTTTTATCTTCATTAAAATCTTCATTTAAACCAAAAGAATGAGATAATCCAAAACCATATTGTATCTTTTTTCTAATGTCAGACGAGTACTCAAAATTTAACTCAAGTTCAGCTGGATCTAATATAAAAATATCTGTTGACCTTGGTTCATCATAGTTTTTGTATTCAGACGTATAGTCAATATCAAATTCAATTTTATTTAAATTTAAAGTGGTAATATTAACACCTGCTCTTCCACCTCTAGACTTTAATATTTTTGGAAAAAATCTACTTCTCTCACTTATAGATAAATAAGCATCAATTTTTTCGTAATTTTTAGATGAATTAAAAGTCATATATCTACTTCTAAAAGACAATCTCTGATCATTTCTATTATTATAGTATCCAAGGTCGTTTTGGTAATAATTGGCATCTACTCCATTCCAGCCTAAACTAAATCTGAAATTTCCTGTCAATTCACTAAAATTAACTCCACCTCTAAATCCTTTGATTAATGAGAATTTGGGTGAATTACTTTGNTAAACAAGTCCCTTAATATTATATTTTCTTTTATTATCAAATAAATCTAATACAATAGCACTATTGTTAGAGTTTTTAAATTTACCAGCTCTATTTACATTGGTGTTTGAAAATGAAAGTGTAGAATAATCATTAATAATTTGTTTACTTAATGACAATACATTGTAATTGGTTATTGAAGCTATTTTTTCTTTTCTTTTTTCACTTGTAGATTTGTTTATTATTCGAGCATATGCATTATTAGTAATTGAATTTATAAACCCAACACTTAACCCTGAATTAGTTGTGCCAGTTATTTTTATAGAGTTTAAAAGTTCAGGTTTTACATCATAATTTAATATTTCTTCATTTTCTTTTAATATATCATTTTCATTAAATTTGATTTCATCTCCAATTCTTCTACTATAAAAAAAACTTCCGCCTCTAAAACCTAAACCATCAGCTTTTTTAAATAACGAAGCTCCTTCTGTAAAAAAAGCTCTGTTCTCATCAAACTCCTGTTCAAATGGACTCAAATTTAATTCCTTATCATCAAAAGTAACTTGTCCGAAGTCAGGGATTAAGGTGGCGTCTAAAGTGAAACTATTGTTTATTCCATATTTAACATCCATTCCAGCAGAATATGCAGCTAAGGGATTATTTCCATTTTTAAAATCAACCGAGGACTGAGCATATGGATAAAAAAATAACCTTAGTGGGGGAGAAATGTTTTGTATTCCTTTAGAAATACCCATAGATTCTGGATATTTAGCATTTTTTTGATCTACAAAATTCCAAGTATAAACTTCTCCAGATTCAGCAATTTTTCTACCAAAATTTATTCCCCATTTTTGAACGTTTATTGAGGGAAATCGAAGTGCGCTGTAGGGTATCTTCATTTCCATAGTCCAACCTTCATCGATAATATTTACTTTAGATTCAAAAACAGTATCGAAATCCCAATCCTCTTCAGACATTTCATTAGATGTGTAAGTATCTCCTAAGGTACCAGCACTTGTGACTTGAAATCCTTGATAATTAATGTTATCATCGTAGGTGTTGATAGAAACAAAAAATGTTTCAGCATTAACTTCCCATATATTATCTCTTTGACTAAATTCAACAGGAATAGGGTTGGGGTTATTAAATTTTCCTGCTATGTATATAGCATCATCGTCATAACCCATGTAAACAAAATTTTCATAACCCTTCTTTTCACTAGATCCATTGTTAGGCATCCATCTTTCGAATTTTGAGGCAGCAGTTAACTGTTTCCATTGTTTATCATTAATAATACCATCAATTTTGGGAGGTGAATCAAATCTCTTAAGATCAATAGTCTTTCTTTCTTGTGAAAAACTTACACATATACAAAGAGTAAAAAAAATACTTAATAAATAATTCATTAAATAAAAATGTTATTTAAAATACTGAGTGAAATTAATTAAATTTGACAATATAATATGCTAATGGTTTATTTTAATATTTAGATGATAAAAAATATAATATTGGGTGGTGGTTGTTTTTGGTGTACTGAAGCAATTTTTAATAAAACTAAGGGAGTTGAAAATGTAATACCAGGTTATATAGGTGGAAAAACTTTAAACCCGACATACAGGGATATTTGCACTGGTTTAACTGGACACGCCGAGGCCATTAGCATAGATTACAATACTGAAGTTATCAATTTAGAAAATATTCTAGAAATTTTTTTTTCAACTCACGATCCAACAACCCTAAACAGACAAGGTAACGATTTGGGAACTCAATATAGATCTTCAATATTTACAAATGATAAAAACGAAATAGAAATGATTTCCAATTTTATTAAAACTTTAGACAGTTCTAATGGATATAAAAATAGAATAGTAACTAGTATTGAAGAAAAATCTACTTTTTATGTAGCGGAAAATTATCATCATGACTATTTTGAAAATAATAAAAATGTTCCTTATTGTTCTATTGTAATATCACCCAAAATAGAAAAGTTTAAAAAAAACAATAGCAAATTTTTGAATTAAATCAGTTTTTAAATAATATTCCAAAAGACAGCCAATTCATCATTTTTTTTGACATTTTTAAAGAAAGATTGAAAAAGAAATTAAAAATAAACTTATCTTTTTTAAATGTTAAAATGCTAATTAAAGCACCAAAAATAAATCCAAACCACACCAACAAAACTTGGTATACAGGAAATATAATTAAAAGTCTTAATGGCCAATAAATTATCCCTGGAAGGTTATCAATTGGTAAAAGAGATACGATAGGTCCAGATATTTTAGCGGCAACACTTCCTGTTACTCCAAAAACTATGAAGACTATTATCATCTGAAATGGCGTTGAAATACCCCATTTGTCTTTTAATTTTTTTAACATCTTTATTTTAAAATACTCGATATTTGATCAGCTAGTTCTAATCCAATCCTGTCTTGAGCTTCATTTGTTGCAGCTCCAATATGAGGCGTTAAAGAAATGTTAGGATGCATTAATAGTTTGACAGCTGGCTTGGGTTCGTTTTCAAAAGTATCCAATCCTGCGAAAGAAACTTTTTTTGAATCAAGAGCTTCTAATAATTCCAATTCATTAATAACTCCTCCGCGAGCAGCATTTATAATTCCAACCCCATTTTTCATTAAATCAAATTCTTTTTTATCAATTACAAAATTTTTCTGAGCTGGAACGTGAAGACTAATGAAATCAGAGTTTTTTAATAAATCTTTCATTACAGATATTTTTATATCAAAATCTACAGATTTACCATTGCTGAAATCTAAAGATAGTGTAGCGTCTTTTAAAAATTTATCAAAAGCAATTACTTTCATGCCGATTCCTAAGGCAATTTTTGCAGTTTCCTTTCCTATCCTTCCAAAACCTATGATCCCTATAGTTTTGCCTCTTAATTCGATGCCATTTGCATAAGCTTTTTTAAGCTTTTTAAAATTAGTATCTCCCTCAAGGGGCATGCTTCTGTTAGATTCATGTAAAAATCGAACACAGCTATATAAATGAGCAAAAACAAGCTCAGCGACTGAAGCGGATGAAGCAGCAGGTGTATTAATAACATTAATTCCTTTATTTCGAGCATATTCTACATCTATGTTGTCCATTCCGACTCCACCTCTTCCAATTATTTTAAGATTAGGACATTGATCTATTAAATCTTTTCTAATGGTTGTAGCACTTCTAACAAGAACAACTTCAATATTTTCTTTTTGAATATGCTTTATAAGTTGCTCTTGTGCAACAGTAATTGTAGATATGTTGAATCCAGCATTTTTTAAAGCATTTTCTCCGCTTTTTGAAATGCCATCATTAGCTAATATATTTATCATTTATAAATTTTTTAAACTTTGTTTTTTAATTCTTTCATAACTTCTACTAAAATATTAACCGATGAAATTTCCATTGCATTATAAATAGAAGCTCTATACCCTCCAACAGAACGATGACCATTTACACCACTAATATTTGATTCCAAACACATTTGGTTAAAAATATCTTTATGTTCCTGGTTTTTAAGGTTGAAAGTTGCATTCATATAACTTCTGTCTTCAATTTCAGCAAATCCCTCAAATAGCTCATTAGAATCAATTTCATTGTATATTAAATTTGCTTTTAAAGAATTTTTCTTTTCAATAGCACTAATTCCGCCATTTTTTTTCAACCATTCAAGAGTCAGCATGGATGTATAAACTGCAAATACTGGAGGTGTGTTGAACATACTTTTTTTATCAATATGAATTTGATAATTTAACATGGAAGGTATTTTTCTAGTTACTTTACCTAAAACATCTTCTTTGATTATTACTAAAGTTGTTCCTGCAGGGCCCATGTTTTTTTGAGCACCAGCGTAAATCAAACTAAATTTTGAAAAATCTATATTTTTTGAAAAAATGTCTGAACTCATGTCTGCAACTAAAGGAACTTTGGTTTCAGGAATATTTTTTACTTGAGTGCCAAAAATAGTATTGTTTGTGGTGATATGTAAATAATCTAAATCAGGATCAATATTAAAATTCTTAGGAACGTAATTAAAGTTTTTTTCTTTAGATGATGCAACTTCAATCACATCTCCAAATAATTTTGCTTCTTTAATGGCTTTTGTTGACCAAGATCCAGTATCTAAATATCCAGATTTTGATTCTAGTAAATTATATGCAGTCATTAAAAATTGTAAACTTGCTCCGCCTTGTAAAAAAAGTGCTTTATATCCTTTGTTTTGTAAATCTAAAAGTTCCAGAGCAGTTGATGTAGCATTATCCATTATATCAACAAAATCTTTGCTTCTATGTGAAATTTCTATTAAGGACAGTCCTGAGTTGTTAATCTCTAAGATTGCNTCGGATGCAGTTTTCATAACTTCTTTAGGAAGAATGCTTGGACCTGCACTAAAATTGTGTTTAATCATATTTAATTTTAAAAAGTTGCAAATTAATCAAATCATAGATAATTTTAAACAAGTTTTGAATAAGATATCATCAGATTTTTAACAAAAAATTTAAAGTGTCTATATTGTCAGCAAAATTTTCAATTTTCGGGCTTTGACTTGANCCAAAGGGTATGCTGTTTTTTGTTAAAAAGTTACTAACGACGCATTGTATNATATCTTTGTTGTTATTAATGTATTCATTAATATCATTATTTGAATTGTATTTTTCATAAAATAGACACGAAATTGGAGATCCAAGTTTTTGATCTTCCTTTAACATGATAAATCCATTTTCAATAAATTTTTGTTCACTCATTAGATAAATTGCTTTATTATAATCGTAATTGTTTGCATATCTATTGTGATTTATTATTTCTTTGTGTTCATAAAAAGCATTAAATAATAAATCAAAATCGTAATCATTTGGAACTAATAATTTTGAAACGCTTCTACATCCCATTCCAAAATAATAAAATACATCTTTACCTAAATTAATTAAATCTTGTTTGCTTTCATTGCCATCTAAAATTGCAATTGAATGTCTATTTTTTCTTAAAATTTTAGGATATTTTTTAAAATAATATTCAAAATATTTGAAGGAACTGTTACTTCCAGTAGCAATCACTCCGTCAAAATCTTTTATGGGTTTTTCGGTGAACTCAATTTTACTATTAAAACCAGGATTTAAATAATCTAAAAACTCTATTATCACTGGTAAAATAATTTTGTCATCCGATGACATTTTAATTAAACAGTTATAATTTAATATAGTTGAGCATATGAAATCATGAAAACCAACCATAGGTAAATTTCCTGCCATAATTATGGCTACTGTTTTTTTAGAACAATCCTTTAGTGGATAATTATTAATCCATAAAGAAAGATTTTTTTTATTTAATTCTTTGCTCCAATTTTGAAAAGACAGTAAAATATATTCCCTTGTGAACCATTTGTTGTACTGGTTAGCAGTTTCAATTTCTTGATTAAATCTATCAACCCACACTTGTTGAGTAGAGTTATTACTTTGAATGGAAATATCTTTAAAAAGTTTTCCAAGATTATGAAAAGCATTTATTCTATTGTCTATTGTATCCACTAAATTTGTTTGGAATTATAATTAAATTACTTTTGTCTGCAAATCTATATAAAGATAATGTAACTACCATGGCAATAAAAATAACTGATGAATGTATAAATTGTGGAGCTTGTGAGCCGGAATGTCCTAATACGGCTATTTATGAAGCCGCATATGAATGGAAATATTCCGATGGAACTAGTTTGTCTGGAGATATAGTTTTACCAAGTGGTTCTATTTCTAATGCTGATGTTGAACAAGAACCAGTTTCTGATGAATATTATTTTATTGCTTCAGACAAGTGTACAGAATGTGTCGGATTTCACGAGGAACCCCAATGTGCCGCTGTTTGTCCTGTAGATTGTTGTGTTTCTGATGAAGACAACGTTGAGAGTCACGATGTTCTTAGTGGAAAACAAAAATTTATGCACCCTGAAAATTAATATATGAAAGCAGGAATTGTTGGCCTACCTAATGTAGGAAAATCTACCCTTTTTAATTGTTTGTCAAATGCTAAAGCTCAAAGTGCAAATTTTCCTTTTTGTACAATTGAACCAAATATTGGTATAATTAGTGTCCCTGATAATAGACTGGAAAAACTAGAAGAATTAGTAAATCCAGAAAAAGTTATACCTGCTAATGTTGAAATTGTTGATATAGCCGGTTTGGTTAAAGGTGCAAGTAAAGGAGAAGGTTTAGGTAATCAATTTTTAGCTAATATTAGAGAAACGGATGCAATTATTCATGTTTTAAGATGTTTTGATGATGATAATATAGTTCATGTAGAATCGTCAGTAAATCCGGTTCGAGATAAAGAAATAATTGATATTGAACTTCAACTTAAGGATTTAGAGACTGTAGAAAAAAGAGTAGAAAAAATAAATAGATTAGTTAAAACTGGTAATAAAGAAGCTTTAAAAGAATTTAATATTTTAAATAAAATAGTAAAACACTTACATTCTTTTAACCCTGTAAGAAGTTTAGATTTTTCTGAAGAAGATAAATTGTACGTCGATTCTATTCAATTAATTACAAATAAGCCCGTATTATATGTTTGTAATGTAGACGAACCTTCAGCGGTTATTGGGAATAATCATGTTGAAGATTTCAAATCCTCATTAAATGAAGAAAATGCAGAAATTATGATTTTAGCAATCGGGACAGAAGCTGATATTAATGAATTGGATAATTTTGAAGATAGACAAGCTTTTTTAATGGATATAGGATTATCAGAGCCAGGGTCTGTTAAGTTGATTAAAAAAGCATATGATTTATTAGACCTTCAAACTTATTTCACAGCTGGTGTGAAAGAAGTTAGAGCATGGACAATAATTAAGGGTATGAGCGCTCCAAAAGCTGCTGGTGTAATTCACTCTGATTTTGAAAAAGGTTTTATCAGAGCTGAAGTCATTTCATATGATGATTTTGTCAAATATGGTAGTGAGTCTAANGCAAGAGATGCAGGTAAGTTAAATATTGAAGGAAAAGATTATATTTTGACTGACGGAGACATTTTGCATTTTAGATTTAATGTATAAAAAAAGATTTCAACAACACCTCTTCTTTATTGTTAATTAATTTATCTGTATACCATTTTATATTTTTTCTTGATGGAGTATATTAGTNCTTTANTGATTTATGNCTGTTTCATCAACTTATACAGAAGAAAATATTAGATCCTTAGACTGGAAGGAGCATATTAGAATGCGTCCAGGGATGTATATAGGTAAATTAGGAGA
>JGI24540J26637_10000226_pt1 | contig 22864 bp, 26 predicted proteins | sample NorSeaMetagenome_FD_26637 | JGI IMG/M metagenome (IMG submission 26637)
CAGTAATTGCATTTAAGAACTCTTTATTAGTTGGTTTTTCGATAATTTCAATGTTGTTTTCTTTTATTTCGTATGCTCTATTATTTAAATAGAATTGAATGCTTTCTTCAATTTGTACGAAAGGTGCTAACATGTTTGTCATTTTGTTATTCGTTTAATTTTATTGTTTAACTATATATCTAAATCGTTTTCATCAATTATGTTAGGATCGTCAGGCTGTGCCTGTATTTTTTCGTCCTTGGCTTCTCCTTTATTTGAAGTTACTGATTTTTGTTTTATTTCAAACATTCTATTTCCAGCATGAAATTCAGTACTTCCTCCTGAACCATATCTATATGCTCCAGATGATCCAGAACCTGGATTTCCGTCCGGTGTGTTTGAGAAAGAAGGTATAAATGAATTTACTTCTATTGGAAATGTTATTTTATATTTGTCTTTATCGTCGAATCCAAAATCTATTGGAGCCTCTACTGTATAATCATCTGGTAAAGAATAGTACGAAGGTAATCTGTAAGTTCCTTCTTCTAAGTGTCCTACTTCTATATTAAAGTAATTAGATTTATACAATTTCTTTACTATCATTTCAGTGATTTTTAAAGAATCAAGCATAGAAGATACTAAAATTTCTATATCGAAATTGATTAGAATTGGAATCATTTCAAATTCAGAAGAATATGCCTGTAAAGATCCTTCTTCATCGAGTCTAGAATAATTTCCCATTATTCTTTTATTAACTAATTTAGAAGATTCTATCGATATTGAAGAAATCCTAGCTACTCCTCTTGGAATTACATCATAATTTCCATCAGCAAAACCAGGATCTGGATAACAATCCTCTCCACTTGGCGTTGTAAAAAGAAAATTATCTCTTAGAAATTGATCATCCCCTGTAATTGAATAATAAAAGGGGACATCTATATCCTTTCTCTGATCGGCACTAACCTGTCTTTGAAACCAAACTTTATTATTTAAGTCGGCTAATAGGCCAATAATTATATGCCTAATTATAGAATCGTCCGTGTTATATTTAAGATTGTATGTAGCCATGTATTATAAGTATCTTGTCGCTGCTCTTTGCCAATTTGGTAAACCTGACATTTTTAAACCAGCTGCTTTAACGAATGTTCTCATAGAAATATCGTTTGCATTTTTCATGAATTCATAGATTTCTTCCTTTTCTTTAAGTGGCATCTCAGTAGGTTCTAAATGAGGTAATAACCTTTCCATTCTTTCCATTAAAGTTGCATCATCCGGGTTTACATCTACTAAAATAGATCTAGATCTAATAGCTCCATCTGGATCTGCCTTTTCTTTTGCTAAATTAGAAATAAAAATTACTCTTCCTGCAAATTCAAATGAGTTAGGAACAACTCCACTTTCTTCTAAATTAAATGCTTCTTCAGCACTCACATCTTTAGGATCGTATACTGCTTTAGTCTTTTTTAAATAAGAGATTTTTCTTACTTTCTTTGTATCTAATGCCGCTTTCATTAAGTTTCTACCATTTTCATCTCTAAATACTGCATCACAGTCGTCAAAGATTAATGTCTTATTTCTATATTGATAGAATTTCTTATACATCATAATAACTGATGCTGCACCTGAAACCATAACGTAATCTTCTTCGTCAACAAGACCTTCATCTTTCATTGCTCTTTCTACATTATATGTTTTTCCAGTACCTGCTCTACCCGAAATAAATAAGGAATTAAATGCACCTGCAGCCACTCTTCTAGATATTTCATAAATATCTTCCATTGTTTCTTCAAGATATTTAACCTTATCATTAAGGGTCATATCATTTTGTGTTTCAGCAGCAGTAGGCTTTATTGCAACCTGTTGTCCTTTCTTAATATTCATGATTGAAGAATAAGGAACTTCTAATTCGTCTGCTATTTTATTAACCGCCATTCCAGCTGCTAATTTAGCCTCGATCATTTTAATTTCTTCTTTAGAGAATGCTCTGTTGGTTCTTCTTTCTAATAACATTGACTCCTGTATAGATGCAACGTATTTTTTATCCATTAATCTAACAAATTCTCCAACTAATTTAACGATTGGGAATGTTTCAGATGAAATAGAAAAATCAGATTTAGCGTTTGCTGCATCTGAGAAATAGATTATAGAACCCACAATACCAGGGTTTTTTGCCGCAGCGGCAGTTACCATAAATGCCTCTGTACCTTTACTCGAGTAAAACATTACTCCAGAACCCATATCAGTTATCATTTCAAATGGAAACTTTTTAAAGTCCTTCTTTGTTTTCTTATTTACAAATCTTGCGATTATTGTAGCTGCTTTATTTAGAGAAGGATTTACAAGTTCGATTGAACCTGTTTTCATAGCCTCATTTAAATACTGATCGTATTTTAAGATTTTGTTATTCATGTTTAAGTGAAATCTTTTTATTTGGTTTATATATCTTTATTCTATAACCTCTATATCGAGTTTAGAGAATCCATTTTCTCTATATATTTGTATCTTTTTATCAAATAATTCATGTGGAAGAACGGTGTGATTAATTACGAAAGTATTAATCTTACTATCTTTAATAACCTGTGATAGAATTTTAAGAATGTTGTGAACTCCATCTGCATCTACTGAAGATAATAACTCATCTAAGAATAAAAGATTTAATTGTGGAAATCTTAATTTAAGTATTTTGATGATAGCAATAATTATAATAAAGTCTGCCTTCTTTCTTTCACCTGTTGATAATGTAAGTGGATTGATCTCTTCTCCTAAATGATTAATAAGACAATTAAACTTTTCATCGAATCTTATATGGAAAGGTAGGTGCATTGTCTGACCCATTGCAGCAATATTAGCATTAAGACCTGGTAAAATAGTTTGAATTGCAAGGTTCTTAACGCCATCTTCACCTAGAACTTCTTCTATTATTTCTAAGAAATTATAGTTACCAGAAGTTTCATCCTTTAAATTTGACTTTGATGATTCTTGTATTTCGAATTCTTCAATGATTTGCTTTAGGTGTGAAAAATCATTATTAGAATTTAAAGAATCTTTTATCTTTACTAATTCATTCTTTAAATTTCTAATGTTAGTATTAATAGTAGACACTTTATCGTTAATTGCCTTGTCCTTAATTCTTAAATCTGAAATGTTAGATTTAATATCATTCACCTTTGTTTCTGCCTTTGAGATATCAGAAGGAAGAGATTCTGCCTTAGACTCTATTTCTTTTTTTCTTTCTTGGTGAAAAGAAGAGGTTAGTTCACCTTCACATGTTGGACATTTATCGGTTTCATATAAAGCTAGCTTTTTCTTTAATTCTACTAACTCATATTTAAGTGAAGTATATTTAGATTGCTTTTCTTGTAAGTCAGAAGAATTAGAAGATATCATATCAGACACCTTGGTGCTTGCTTCTTCTAATTTAAGCCTATTAGAATCATATTTTTTAAGGCTGGTTTTTAAAGATTCTATTTCTTCTTTGTTTTTAGTGTCAGCTTCTGCTAATAATTGATTTAATTTCATATTAACAGAAACTATGTTTTCACTAAGCTGACTTAATTCTTTTTCATAAGAATCTAATTCTATTTTAAGATCTCTTCTTTCATCTTTGATCTGCTTTTGCATATCATTAAGGATAGAGAAACCAAACATCTTATCAATGATTTGTCTTTTATCATGATTTGTCATTGTCAAAAAAGACTTAAAATCATTTACTGATAAAATAATAATATTTTTAAATACATGGTATGGAATTCCAAATATCTCTTCTTCTAAATAATCTTGAACTGATTTCTTACCTGCTTTATCAAATTCAATTCCATTTAAAAGAACTTTAAATCTGTTAGGCATTAAACCCCTTTCAATCTCTACTGTTGTCGTTTTACATTGAAGTTCTATTCTTACCCATAATTCTTTGTTAATTCTATTTGGAAGGTCTGCCATCTTAACGCCTTCAACTTTACCATAAAGCGCATACACTATTGCATTTGCGATTGTAGTTTTACCATGGCCATTTTTACCGAGAGTCAATAACAATTCCGCCTTATCATCTTCGAATTCTATTTTTTGAATTGAATTACCGTATGATGCAAAGTTTTTAAATTCTATTGATTTGATTTTCATGCTTCGTTGTCGTAATTATATGCACATTTATCATGCAAGTTTTTTAAGCTGATCTTAACTCTTTTTCGGGTTTCATCGTCATGCTGTAGACCATCAACGAACGTATTACATAGGTGTAGAATGTTATAGTTCTTATAGAGATCTTCTATTTCATCCATATCGTAAAGGTCTTTGTCTAAAAAAGAATCCGATTCGTATATGTTTGGTTCTATTCTTCTACTTATTTTTTGTATTTTGTTTATTAATCTTGATAGGGCACTTGTTGTTGCAATGTTAGAAGGAACATATAAATCTACATAATTATTTCTGATCTTATCTTTAAATTCACCCAGAGAAACATTATAAAGACCTGTTAGATAGAACTTTACGAACTTAGGTGATATAGTATTTTCATAAAAGGTTTCTTCCATGGTACTTAGATCAACCATATCAAAGCCCTTAATGTTATCTGAATCAGATCTTGTTAATTCATAAGGAGTTCCTACTAATCTTAACTTTCCTTTAGTTTGTCTATAGTGAATATGTCCTGAATAAACTGCGTCATAATTCTTATAAGAAATCGTATCTGTTCCGTGGTGATTTTTAACTTTAGAATTTAAAGAAACTCCTGAAACTTCAGAATGGCAAAATACAATATCTGAATTTGGAAATTGTGCAAGTGTCTCTGTTTCATGTGATGAATCTCTTCTCCATGGCATTAAAAGAACTTTCTTTCCTCCCCATTTAAATTCTTTAGGTTCCTTATATACTGCGACATTAGGAATCCACTTTAAAGAATCTATCGAACTTACGTCATTGGATTTTTTAGCCCATATATCGTGGTTACCACATATAACATGAACTGGCAAGATTTCGCCTAATCTTTCAAAAAGATCTACTGCATAGTGCAGAACTCTTAAGTTTATACTTTGTCTATTATCAAATGCATCTCCAACTTGAACTAAAATGTCTCCTTCTTTGACATCTCTTTTTAGTGTTGGAATAAATTGGTTTTCGTAAAAATCTTTCTGTGTCTGTAACCATTCCAGAGAATTAGAACGAACCCCAAGGTGCATATCTCCGAGAATCCAGATTCTATTTACTGGTTTCTCTAATACCTTTGGATCTATCATTTTAGAAAAGTTTATTTATGTTCTTTCTTTTTAAGACGTTTGTTTTCTTGTCAAGTTCTTGAATAAGGGCTTCCTTATATTTGTTACTTAGTGAAGAATAAAATTTAGTTGGATTAATATTAAAGTAGTCGCATAGTTCTGAAAATAAATCTATTATAGAAAACTTTGCACTTAACTCATCATACATAAATCCATACACTTCATTTATGTCTAATTTTCTTAATTTAGTTATTTGTTGAAATTCATCTACCTCATTAAACTTCTTAAATCTTGAAGCTTCAATTAATTCATGAATTTTATTTCTAATTTGCGTGCTTTCTATTTTATCTTCTTCGTCTCGATTATCTGTATATTGTGGGTTAAGATTAAATGAAATAGTTCCATTTAATTCAAAGTCTCCTCCGTCTTCGAAAGTGTTGTCAAATATTTTATCTCTTTTTGTTCTCATAATTATAAGCTGTGTATGTTGGAGTTAGTAATTTCGTCAGTTTCAGTAAGTCTCATAAAATTGTAATTAATTCCTAATTTACATTTTGAACCTCTACCTTCACCGTCACGTATCTTTAATATTTTGAGCCAATATTCATAACTTGCTCTCATCATATCGTCTTGTATAATACCAAGCATAACATCAGCTGTATGTGAAAGACCTGCTGATTCTGCAACATCTGTCATTGTGATATCACTTGAATTATATCCGTTTCTTGTAATTTGGGTTGCTGTTACTATTAGCCATCCGTTTCTTACACCCATTGCTCTTAAATCTTCTGCAATGTTTTTAATTTTCATGTAAGTATTTTCAGTATTTGGATTTCTGAAATTAGAAAGAATATTAATATAGTCAATAACAATTGCACCTAGTTTAATTTTTCTTTCTTCTTCTATTTGCTTTAAATAAGCCTCAATATCTGGAACAGTTGCCTGTGAAGTAGGAAATTGTTTTACAAATAATTGTCCAGGGGGAGTAAAGCCATCTCCTACTGTTTCTAATTTTCTTTTAATTAAATCAGAATTTTTAGATTTTTCTTCATACTCTGATATGTCGATATTTAATAAGTTAGAACCTATTCTTTTCATAAATTTAACGGCTGACATTTCTGCAGTAATAACAGCAGTGTTAGTTCCCATCTTTACAAAATTAGCTGCATCATTTGCAAGGTAAATAGATTTACCGATATTCTGTTCACCTACATAAACTATTAAAGAACCATCTTTATCATAACCACCATTTAATGCTCTATCTAAAAAGTTATATCCTGTAGATACTTTAATTGCATCTTCAAAGGAGTGATCCTCTGGTTTAAAGAAGTTTAATCCTAGGTCAGAGTTAAATACGATAGAGTTTCTATCATTAATTAAAGTTTTAACCTTAGAGATGATCGAGTCTGCATTATCAGGTGTTACTTCAGTTGTTTTAATATACTCAATAGTATCTATTAAAGTATTATCGAAATTACGCCATTTAATCCAGGCTTCTGCAGTAGATGTTAACCATTCTTCGTCATACTGATCTAGGTCTACGTTATATACAATATCTATGATTGACTCTTCTACTTTTCCAGCGATCTTATCATTTTTAATAAGCAATTTCATTTGCTCGCTTGAAGGAGTTTCATGAAATTTGTCATAGAACTTAGTAGCAAGAAAATGTATTAAGTCAATATCTTCAGAGGTGTAAAATCCTCGTTTAATATTTCCTAGATACTTAGGCTTCTGTAAAGATAATTTAAAGAATATTTTTTCAAAATCAGGTCCAAATTTCATATTATAGTTTTTATACTTGTTCTACCACTAAATCACCATTTGTTTTTGCAAAAGGTACATCTGACCATAAATTAATTGCAATTGCTTTTCTAGTTCCCTTAGTAACCGTATCAACTGCATGAACATCATCACCTGCTCTAAATATAATTAATCTATTAGGTCGGGTTTGAATTACATCAGGTGCTTTATCCTTTCCTGCAGTATGAACTATTAATTCTCCTCCTTCGAACTCAGGTTGTGGCGGATAATATACAGTGCCTATCACTGGTCTTACTATTTCTTCTCCGTTGGTTTTCTTAAACCAAGATTCATCTTTATCAAAATGAAATCCTAAATTGTCCTTATGTCCTAGTGTAGGATTAGCGGACTGAATACCTGTCCAATATTCAAATCCTGCTATATCCCATGTTTCTGATACGGGGCAGTTATCTGCCCATATAGCTTCTATGAGTCTTTGTTTTACGGTAGGTTCATGGCCTGATTCTTCGTTGAACCATCCTTTCCACCAATAGTAAACACCTGGATCTGCAAAAAATGTATTATCATTTGCAATATCTCTAAGGAGTTTTTCATCTTTAATGAAGTTATCTCTAATTGTTATCATATAAATGGGTTAATTAATATTTTATAAGCTTCTTTTCCTTCGGCAGAGCTAGTTTGTTCAATTAATCCCATGCCAATGGCTTCAACTAATCCTGAATCTACATTTTCATTCTTTCCCTTTGCAAAATATTTATTAAGAGCATGTTTAGTGAAAGATGCCTTTTGTCTATCGGGTTGTCTCACTGCCCTTGTTATAAATATATGCATAATGTCGAATGCATCTGGAAAAGATTCTAACTCTTCCTGTATTCCTAGAATATATTTAATAGGAAGTTTATCTTCGTCTATTTTGTTTATGTTCAACTTCATTATGCTTCACTATCTTCTAACATTTCTTCAACATCAATTGAAGCTATTTCTGAATTATAGTTGAATATTGGTTGAATATGCGATTCTATTTGTTCTAGAACTGTTTGTGTGAATACTTTCTCGGTGAAGAATTCTTTATTTGGAACTGGTTTATCTAAATGCTTGCAGATCCATGTTCTCGCAGTTGCCTTTGGAGTCTTAACTCCCTTTTCAATAGTTCCTCTAGTTATACCACAAATATCCCATGTTGCGTATTGTTCTAATCCAACATAGGGGTTCATACCTTCGGTAAAGTTTAAATGAAACTTAATAGGAGTTGGTTTAGCAAAACGATTTTTATCTGGCTTAGCTGTTACTATAATTCCTACTTTATCTGCACCTTCCTTTAATTGAGCCTTTCCTAGCATAAGAACTATTGAAGCGGCATACTGGGGTCCTGTTCCTCCACCTGCAATTTGCATTGGAATAAAAGATTGAGACTGGTATGTATGATTAGTAAATAAGAAGGGTATTTTAAGGTCTGCTAAGGGAGTCATGATAATTCTAAATATTGACTTAAGAACCTTTGATCGAGTCATATCTGACTTATCTGAACCGCTTGCAGCATCTGCTATTTCCTTCGCAGTTGCTAAGTTACCAGCTGAATCTAATATGATCATAACCTTGGGAACAGTTGCACCTGCAGTTTTTGCCTCTTGCATTTTTTGAGTAATAGTAGTTATGGATGTTCTAAAATCCTGAACAGTATTAGTTGGTTGATAATTAACCTGTGAAGTATCAATTCCGAACTTTTCCATTTGCTCTTTATCGACAGCTGCTTCTGAATCATAATAAATTACCTTATATCCTTTCAGAATCGCTTCTCTAACTGTATTTAGCATTAGAAATGTTTTACCAGTTCCTGAAGGACCAGCTATTGAGGATGATCTGTTATTAGGCCATCCTTTAAATAGAGAGCCAGATACACATGCATTCAAATGATAATTACCAGTATGAATCCAGTCAGTTACTTCTGAAAAGTTAGAAGTTTCCATAATGGAACCTAGCGGATTAAGATTTGCTAATTCCTTGTTTAAATCGTCGAATGTAAAGTCTTTATTTTTTGCCATTTTTAAATATTTTTTTTTCTTGTTTTCTTAGTGTTTCAAGTTCTTTAATAAGAACATCGGATTCTTTTCTCATAGAATCCATTTTTTCTTGAAGTGAAACAAGCTTATTATAGATTGTTTTATATTTTACAACAAATATTTGTTGTTCTTCGTTAAGATTATTTTGATCTAGCATTCTTTCTTTCTTCTATTTCGTCAAAAATACTAATCTGATTAGTGTCTTCTGCTTTTTCTTTAAAAATTAAAGGCCAAACCATCTTTCTTAATTTATCTCCTAATTCATAATTGTTAGGAGTTTGTTTAACCAATTCTATTATTTTACTTGTAATATTCATTTTGTTTATTTTTAAAATAATGACGCAGAGTAAATAAGGTTTCTATTTAGTGTTTGAAGACCAGTTGCTCTCAATACTCTGTTGATTGGATCTATTACTGATTTTTCAAATTGTGTTTCATAATCAACGGGTGGTGCAATTTCATAAGGGTGAGCGCCAGGTTGATATGCATACATTTCACATGTAGTATGATTACAGTGATATAGTTTTAACTTTTCACCATTACCAATCATTTTATATTTGTTCTTATACTTAGGATTCTGATTCATTAAGAAATTATAAAATCCCGCTGCTTTAACATTCGGAGGACATTTTAAACCATATTGAAATTCTATTGTATCATCTACTATGTATTTTTCAATATTGTTAGTTCTTTTATTAAATGCTATTTCGTCAACGTTAGACATCTTAAATTCTTTCTTTGCAGTTTTCAAAAAAGAAACTAATCTACTTAACATTTCTGCAGTTGGCTTTTCAGATAAAATTAATTTAAGAGCTTCAGTTAAATGCTTTCTCGCTAATGTAGGAGTAGAAGATTGAATAGTATCGAAACCGATTGTCTTAATTTTCTTAAGAGAAGGGTATCTGTCATCAATTTCTAGTTTATCTTCCCATGCAATATCTTGTAGATACTTCTTTTTAGCTAACCATATTCCAGAATAAGCGATAGTTTCTAAATCAAAATATAAGAAGTTATCCGTGTTAGTTACTTCAGCATATTTTGCCATACACTTTGTAATATAGTCCTTAATTCTGAATGTGTATAATTCCATAATAAACTTATCAATTGGTAGTTTATTATCTCCTAACCATTCAATAGATTCATACATTTCTTCGAACTGAACGTAACATGAATCTGTATCTATATAAACTACGGAAGGTCTTACTAATTTATTCTTAATAGAAATATTAAAGTGCTTATGGACAACGCTGTCTTTAGGCCAAAACTCTTGAAAATATTTATTAAGAATCTTTTCAGAATATAAGATTGCGTTCTGTCCCTGCAATGTAATAGATTCTGCAATGTCTATATTAAAAAAGTGAAACCACTTATTACCAAATGCACCATAAATCGAGTTAAGTGTTACCTTGACAGCCTGTTCATACGCAGTAAACTTGGCGGACATCATTGAATAATGGTCCGCCAAGATTTGCATTTCATCCCTTGTAAGGTCGTCTTCGGGCTTGTTAATTAGTGTGCTTATATCCATCAATTACTCTGCAGTTTGACATGTTGCAATTGTCAATAGAGTTTCTGAATCGTTAGATCTTAGAACAACTCTATTGTCTAATACATGTGCAGTGTAATCTTCCTTGTCTAAAAGGTTAAGATATTTTTTGAAAAGAGTTACGTTAGTTCCAGCATCACCATCATAATCGGGTGTTACTAACATGTTATATGTTTTACCGAGTAATTTAACTCCACTTCCATTTGCATTGATTGAAAATGTTTCTTCTTTGTCTAATGCGAATAGATTTCTAACCTTAGCAAGGGAAGTATAATCTAAATCAAATTTAAAAGTAGAAGCTTCAGTGTTGAAGATACCTTGAATCTGTGCGTCAGTTAGATCTTTATAACCTAAAGATGGCTCTGAACATGCAAGTGTAATTTCTAATTCATCATTAAAGATTTTGAATGTTGTTGCAACACAATCTTCTTCGTTTTCAACGAATTCAATTTCTGCTGAAATAGCATCATAGTCAAATTGCTTAAATGCATCTGTAATTTTAGAAGCGTCAAAGAATGCAATTTTTAATTCTTTGTCTGTTGAGATTTGGCCATCTTCGATTTGAAAAACCTGAGAGATTGGCATTCTGTGATGCTTAACAGCATCTCTTTGTGGTAAATAAGCTGAAGCTTGTACGACACCATCTTTTAACTTGAAATAGACAAAAGAATCAATTACCTTTAATCTATTAACGAAGCCGATGAAGTTGTTTGAATCGACCTTACTGATTGAAATTTTCATGAATGTATAATTTTTATTTGTTTATTATTCTACACAAAAATCACAAATAGTTTCAGTAAAAAAAGTGAGGCCAGGAAGTAGCGAACTCCTGGCCTCGATCCGAGAACTATCTCGGTCCTAAGAAGTGGACTTAACCACAACTAATATTATTTGTTATCCATCACACGCTAAACAATCTTCCATTGCTCGTTGTGCGATATCTCCTCTAAGTACGGATTCTGTTCTCATGTAATAAAGAGTTTTTATTCCCTGTTTATACGCTTCTAAATGAACTTGATTAATATACTTAGGTTCAGCCTGTGTAGGAAACGCTAGATTTAATGAAACTGCCTGATCAATATATTGCTGTCTTACACCCGCTTGTTTCACTAATTCCATTTGATTTATTTCCTTGAAGGTTCTAAATACATCTTTAACAGAAATATAAAGATCTTTTTCATGATCTGTTAATTTTTCATAGGTAACTTGTTTAATTGGAGTATCGCTACTTCCTTCCTTTACCCAGTATTCTCCTAATATATCAACACCTTGAACAGAACCACCATCTTCTAATATTTTGTCCCATACTTGTTTTTTGTTCTGCTTGATTTTAGTTAACATACTTTCAAGTGCCGGATTCTTTCTGATAAAAGTTCCTTTAGCAGTTTGCTCTGTAAATACATTTGCTGCCCATGGCTCTATGCCTGGAGAAACGTTTCCAGCTAATTTAGAATTAGAAACCGTAGGTGCAATTGCTCTTAAGTGTGTATTTCTCATTCCAGTTCCTACACACCAAAGTGGTTCTCCATATTCTGTGGCTAAATCTCTGCTTGCTCTTTCACTTTCTACCTTGATTTGAGAAAAAATCTTTCTTGTTTCAAATTGAGCAGTTAAAGAATCGAATGGAATATTTTTATCTTGTAAATATGTATGCCATCCAAGAACTCCAAGTCCTAGTGCTCTACCTTTTTCTGCAGAACGAACAGAGTTTTCAAAACCTCTCATATACTTTGCTCTATTAATAAATTCTGTAAGAACTCCATCTAAAAATATAGTGGCAGTATATACTAAGTCCGTATCTTTCCACTCTTCGTATTTTTTAAGATTTATAGAAGATAGACAACACACAAATGAATGTGATTCGTCAGTATGTAGCGTGATCTCTGAACAGATGTTAGTCATATAAACCTTTAAGCCATTTTGTTTATATGCATCAGGATTCATTCTATTGATATTACCTTTAAACATAATATAAGGTTCTCCGGTTGCTCTTCTTTTTCTTATCACGGCAGCCCATCTTTTTCGTGCCTCTTTATCTCCTGCTTCAATCTTTTGCATAAAACCATCAGAGACTACAATACACTGATGAACGTTTAAACATTGTCTGTTTACATCACCTTTAGGTTCTCTAACCTCTAACCATTCCCAAAAATCATCATGCTCTATATCTATATTAACTGAAGCTGCACCTCGTCTAACTGAACCTTGGTTAGTTGCTAAAATAGTAGAATCGTATATTTTGATAAAAGGAACTACTCCGTCTGAGGTTCCATTTTGTGAAATAACTGTACCTGCTGGTCTTATTTGATTTACACCAATACCAACTCCTCCTCCATGCTTAGCAAGTAACATTAATTCTAAATTCTTAGAGCCTATATCGTGAATTGAATCTGCAACATCTATTCCAAAGCATGAAATAGGTAAGCCCCTTTCAGAACCAGTATTTGAAAAAACAGGAGTGGCTAAATTTAACCATCCTTTCCACATATAATCAAAAAACTTACTTGCTAAATCAGGCTTTCTTAATCTTGATGCAATAGTAGTTGCAACTCTCCAATATGCATCTTTAGGGGTTTCTCCTTCTAGAAGATATCCTTTGGAAACTGTTTTTACATAAACTTCTGTATTGGCCCATACTGGGAAGTCTACTCCTAATTTCCATCCTTCGGATTCTCCGAAATTTCTTTCTTTTCCCTTTTCATTGTATTCGGGGTTTGGTGCGTCGCTATAGTTTCTTATCATCGTGTATTGTGTGTTATTGTTAGGTTTATTATGAAAACAAATCGTCTTCATCCCAATTTTCATCTTCGCCTGCTTTAGAATAATCAGTAGGTCTTACTGCAAAGAAATCTGTATGTGTATGTCCACCTGTTAGGTGATAGAACCAATCTAGTTCAGCTGCACTTTCTTCGTTGTATTCGAATATAGGATTATATCCTATTTCATTTAATTTTTCATTAGCTCTCTTCTTAATAAATTCTTTAAGATCTGATGCTTTCATGTTCTCAAGGTCTCCCATTTCAAACATTTTATCGATAAACTTCATTTCCATTTCAACCATTAATTTTGCAGCTTCTTCAACTTGAGATTGAACAGAATCTCTAAGTTCAGTATATTCTTCGCACATGTGGTTAAATAATTGACAACCCATTTTTGAGTGTAATGATTCATCTCTTACTGACCATTTCATTTGCTGTCCAATTCCCTTTAATAAGTTTCTCATTTGAAAAGAGTAAAGAACTGCGAAGGAAGAATATAATGCTACTCCTTCTCCGAATGCAGAAAATATTGCTAAAGACTTTGCAACATCTTTTCTTGCAGATGCATCTTTTAGTAAATCTTCATGTGTATATTCGGCGTTAGTTGACATTAAAAAATCGAATCTTTCTGCCGTTGTTGGTTCATGTAAAAATGCTTCAAAATCTTCAAGGCCTAGAGTTTCATTTAAATAAGAATAAGCGGTGGCATGAATAGTTTCCTGAGAACCAAATAACATTGCCATGTGTTTGATTTCCCACTTAGGAAACCAATCAGTAACCATACCTGTCCAATAATCTGAAACTGCACATTCAGTTTGTGCAAACCCCAAAAGAATATTTCCAACTAAATTCTTTTCAGATTTCGTAAGTGTTTCATTCCAATCTTTGACATCACCTTGCATTGAAATCTCAGTATGTAACCAAAATGCCTGTGCTTGTTTTAACCATCCTTCAGTATAATATACTGGGTATTCAAATGGTTTGTATTCTATTCTTTCTTTAAATATTGATGGTTTCATAAATTGCGTTTTCTTAAATTTTTATACTAGTTCCTAAAGTCTACAAAAGACCAATGTGTAAACAGTTGGTCTCGTTAGTAGTCTATATATTCATATCGAATAGTCGACTGCCTCTCGAGACAAAAAGATTATCTTAATCTTTTTTTAATAACTTCTTCTTGAGTTCATCTGCTTTTGTAAAATATTCATATGAAGTTTTCTTATAGTCTTTACGCTGTTCATATAAATCTCCTAAGATTTTCTTTAACATAGAAGTCTCTTGCTTATATACTACTCCATTTTCACAGACTATTACATCTTTATCTTTTCTTCTTTCAGCTACTTCATGTTTTTCTACTTTTTCAACAAAAGCTTCTGGTGAAATATTGAATTGTCTCATAATTGAAGGATATAGCGAAGCAAAATCAAATGCACTTACACCTGCGTAATATCCTACGATTGGCTCTTTTACATAAGCACCAGCATATTGTGCATTCTTTTCACTGTCTTCTTTCTTTTCAGATCCAATTCGTTTACCTTCTTCTGATAGTTTTCTTGCAATCAGTGACTCTGTAACTGCCACTGGCGATGCTGCTTTATATAGAGGCATCTTTGTAATATTTGCAAGAGTTAAAAGGACTTCCATAGATTTCAACTTTTGATCTATATAATAAACTAAAACTGAATCGACCACGTTATAATAAATGTATTTAACAAAATCATCTCTGTATAGATCTTGTAAGGACCCTGTAAATTTAATCTTATTAACATTAAGAACCTGACCTGAAACATAATCAAGTGCATTAGATTCTTTTACCTTTACACTTCTATCATACTTATCATATAATTGCATGTAATCTAAAATTCCAATGTGTAAGGGTCTGCTATCGTTTCTGTCTAGAGATTGAGTCATAGAAACTTCAGAAACATCTATCTGTAATCTCTTGCATCTATTTACAATATACTGCCAATCATAATTAATAAAATTCCAACCTGTCATCATTGGAAACTTAGGCAAGAACTTCATTAGGAATGTATAAACCATATCATATTCAGACTCAAACTTTTGGTATTTGAATTCCCAGTCTTGATCAAAATCTTTAAAATACTTATTAGTATCGTCTTCAATCTTCTGAATACTCTTAGAATCCATGTCTTCTAATCCTAATACTATCGCTTTATGTTCTGGGGTAATAATGGAAAAAGATAGAATTCTACTTTTTGCTTCTTCTGCTTTTGGAAAGCCATCTACAATTTCAGTTTCAATATCAACGAAGTATGTTTTAGGCATATTGTATGCGAAGATTTCTTCTTTATCCTTTGCAGGTAATGAATCTAGGAAATATGTTAAAGAAAACTTATTGTATCGTCTTGCATCTCCTAGTTTAACTGATCTGCCATCCCAGTTTTTATGATCTAGGCTTCTGCCTTTATCATTATCATTACATACATACCAGTTCTGATACTGTGAAATTGGATATTGTTTAAATGCTACTTTACCTTCGGTGTCGTAATAAGAGATAATAACATCTCTATCTCTTTGTTCAATATCTAATATCATTAATAGTTATTTTTCTGACGGTTAACATTCTCTTCTGCTTTTGCGAAGTAGTAGTTGTATGCTGTTTTAGCATCTAGCCCAATTGAAGCGGCATAATTAATAAAGAAGTGTAGAATGTCTACCCATTCCATATACAATTCTTTTTTGTCGCCTTCAGACATGTCAGAAATTTTTAACTTATCGTATTTAGTGAAGTCTTTTTTCCAGTATTTCCATACTGCATTACCACTTCCGTCTTTAATACCACCTAGAGCATCTGTCATTTCATGAATTTCGTCAACTACTGCATGTGTGTTACAGTGCCAGAAATCCATAATTTCTCGGATTGTCATATCATCAAAGTTAAAACCATAAGTCTGCTCTTGCATCTTCTTTTGGTTTTCCATGATATCTGCCAAGTGTGTTGTTGATTGGTTGTAAAAATCTTTTACTTCTAGATCTTTACATTCGTTGTCAATGTTTGCCATTTTTTTCGCTACTTTTTAATGTTACTTATTATTCTACTTAAAATAATGAATCTGTTTTTAATTCTACTGGTTTTTCTACTGATCTTTTATTAACAATGCTTATTGCATTGAACAGATCATTGTTAACAACTTCTGGTGCGTTGTGTAATTTAGCTAATCTTAGAGAGTTTTTTCTAAATTCATCTCTTCTTTCGTTATTGTTTGCTAATTCTAGAATCTGTGGGATCGAAGCTGCAATATCCTCTTTGTCTACGAAGATTGCAAAATCCTTAAGTTCTATGAATGGAACTCCTTCAGTTCTATGAATAACGTGAGTTCCCCAGTGTTTGTCAAATAACGGTATAGTTCCCGCTGCGATAACTTCACACATTGCATATTCAATCATTGAACCATAAAGTCTTTCTGGCAGGTTAAAGAATTCTGCGCCGAACATTGATTTTCCAAGTTCTGCCATTCCTTCTGCTAAATTATAAGGACCATACATGTACATTTTATCTTCAACCTGTGGATATGTAACTGGATTTTTAATTTCATGAACTTCAAAGATATCTTCTCTTAGAGTTTTTCTATCATCTTGTAAAAACATAGGAAGAGCTCCAATAGATCTTTCAACTCCTCTACATTCTGTTACGAAATTATTACCTTTTAATAATTCCATAATATCGAACATTCTAAAAGGATCTTTAAATCCAGCGAATCTTCCAAAATATGTAGCTCTTCTCTCTTGTTCCTCTACAGGAACTACAGTATTAGACCATGCATCATAATCATAAGGATTAAGATTCATTTCAATTAATGGAGTATCAGGGGCATGCTCTCTTAATTTATTTGCAAAATTAGATCTTGCAGAATAGTTGAACATAGCGTCCATTGATTTCATGATTTCCCAATACTTATAATTCTTTGCTAAGTTTGCAGTGTTATGGTCTAAACAGTTTCCTATTTTAATAGGATTTTCTAAACCGTAAATACAATGTGCAATAAAGTCTTCATTGAATTCATCACCTACTGATTTATGAGGATATGATGTATAATATACGACATCACTCTTTTCAAGTTCTTTAGCAATGTTAGGAATATCCTTTCTCTTAAATTCGGTACAAACGATATCTGTTGTTTTATGGCGAGGCCATTTCTTTTCAACTGCCGCATATATCGTGGCATCGTGACCTTCTTTGATAAGCCAATTATAAAATTCGATTGTGTGTCTTGTGAGTCCACAACCTTCAACTCCTTTTGCTAATACTAATGCTATTTTCATATTATTATTGTTTTTCATTTATGTAATTGTCTAGACCCTGTATATATGCTACTGCATCTAGTAAGTTATCTCTTTTATGATTATAGCTTTCTCTAGAAAATTTAAGGGCTACTAATGCTTTAAACATATCTGCACCCGTTACTTCATGGCCTGTCATACCTTTAAATATTAGGGCAGCTCTGTCCATGCCTTCTGAAAAAGGACCGTAGTTACGATCCGATTCTTCACTCCTGTTGTTTACAATTTCGTTTGCTTCTTCTAAGATACTTTTCATAAGAATGTGTTTAACTATTATACTCTATATATGCGTTTTGTTTACGGCTAATTTTTCTAATTTTGATTCTACTAGAATTATTAGATCTTCAATTCCTTCGTTATATGCGAATTGTGTTTCGTGGTCCATGTTTGCATATTTAATTTCATCTGCTGCGTTAGTTAATAAATTAACCAATACCTTTACGTCTTCTTTACTCATCTTTGTTTTTATTTTAGTAAGTTCTCTATTTCTAATTCTTCGGCGAAAGCAACCGTGATATCCTTTAGCAGCTTTACATTTTCTTCTGAGAAATCAGTGTTATCAAATTTAAATTGAATTGTTCTACTTTTTTCTCCGGAAGTGTTGCTTAAGAATTCAAAGCCAGGAACTTTAGTCTTTATACCGTCAACGACTCTACCTGTTTCATCAATGATCTTATTAAGTCCATGGTCTATTACCATTTCATGGTGTATTTTAATTCCAAAGTTAATGTTCTTCTGATTAATTACCCATTCAATACCTATTCTTTTACCAGTGAATGCCTTTCCAACATAAAGATATCTGCTTCTTACTGGCGAATCTTTTCTATTTTTAAATCCCATCTGAGAAGAAGCAATATCTATCCACTTCTTACCAAGTTGCTCTAATGAAGCTAACTTAACGGATACTCTTTCTTTCTTTTCTTCTATTCCATAAACATCTGCAAAATAACCCTGATCCGTAAATCTTAAATGTATAGCGTAAGAATCTTCCATCTTAGAAAATTGATTAAGATAGGGTGCATCGAATTCTTTAAACGCAATAGCAAATGAATATACTTGTTCGTAATCCTGTTTAAGCGTATTTGATTTTAATATAAATTGTTCATGGTGATCATTGTCCCATTTACCCTTTTGAGATTGACTCATCACTTCAAAATAATAAAGTTGTCCTTCGTCTTCAAACGTAAGATCAGCTCTTTTGGTTGCCATTCCAATCATGATAGGTGTTTCTAAATTTCTGTCTATGTCTTCAATACTTGATAAACCACATGCTTCGATTACAGTGTTCATTTCTTCTTTGCCAAAAAAGGCTTCTACGAATTGAGTTTCTCTATTACATTTATAGGCTGAAAATACATCTGCTAATGTGTGGTCGTTGGTTTTAATTCCTTTCGAATATCTTTTCATTTATTGCTTGTTTATTAATTACTATACTAATATAACAAAAAAACCCGAGATAAAAAAATCTCGGGCTGTTTATTTTCAAAAAAAGTGTAATTTTTTTACAAGTCTTCTGGAAAATACTTGTCTAATGCTGCTAATTTATCATCAGCATCAACTAGCATTGATAAAGCTTCTTCTGCGTTTTTATAAAAATCACCGGTCGAGTGATCTCCAATACCTGATCCTTTATTTCCTAAAAGATCTAAAGATAAAAGCGCTTTTGATTTTTCAGCTAAGGCGCTTGCTCTTAGCATTTCGATTAATTTCTTATTCATAATTGAGTTTCTAGTAGTTTAAATGTTTCTTCTTTTAAAAATTCTTCAAAGGATAAAGGAATCATTTCTCCTAAAATAGCATTTACCTTTGAGCTATTAAGTGCGTATCTTCTATCGTGTCCGAGACGGTCTGCTACAAATTCAAATTCAGGAGTTTTGCCCATGATGTTTCCTATCATTTCAATAACTTCTAAATTAGTGTATCTTTCCTCTGAACCAATATTAAATACTTCGTTAATTCGGTCTGACATCATTAAGTTATAAATAACTAAAGTGTTGTCTGTTACGTCCATCCATTCTCTAACTTGCTTTCCATCTCCATAAACAGGAATTTTCTTTCCTTCTTTAATAGAGCGCATGATAGTTGGGATAAATTTTTCTTTATGTTGATGAGCACCATAATTGTTACATGTTCTGGTAATAATATATGGAAGATCAAACGTTCTGTTAGCTGAAAGGACTAGCATGTCTGATGATGCTTTAGTCGCCGAATAATAAGAAGAAGCTACTAACGGAAATTCTTCGTCCGCTACTACGTCCTTACTAATATCGTCCATGTCTCCGTAAACTTCATCTGTAGAAATATGAATAAACTTCTTAAGATTAGGGTTTTGTCTGGCACATTCTAAAAGATTAAAGGTTCCTTCGACGTTTGTTCTAACGAAAGGTCTACCGTCTTTAATAGAATTATCTACATGACTCTCAGCTGCGAAGTGAACAAGGAAATCATATTCTCCTAGATCTTCTACTGTTACTTCGCAAATATCTTTCTGAATTAATGTTACTTTAGTTTTAATGTTATTTGGATTTGCAGCATAAGTCATTTTATCAACTACTACAATTTCTGCCGTTGGGTTTTTTCTACCAATCGTGTTTACAAATTCAGATCCTATAAATCCAAATCCACCAGTTACTATTATTCTCATTTGTTATTAATTATTTTAGCCGCTTCATCAGCTGTTAATGACTTTACGTTTTCTTCTATAATAGAAGGATTCTGTAAGATGGTTTGCTTAGTTATTAAATCTTTAATTCTTGTCGTAGACCAATTATGTGATCTAGTTGTATAAATAACCTCAATTGGCATGTGATCTCCTGTGAATCTTTTACCAATGTAATCATCTCCTAAAATTCTAACATCTGGTTTATAAAATTCCATTAAGTTAATAAGATCTTCTTCTGTTTGATATGTAACTACTTCGTCTACGTATTTAATAGCCATTAAAGTTTTATATCTTTCGTATAATGGAATTACTGGCTTGTATTTAGTAAATCTAGTTTCCGAAGGATCTCTTTGCAGAAATACCATAAAGTAATCACAGTGTTCTTTTGCTGTTTCGAATGTGTAAATATATCCAGGGTGAAGAAGATCGAAGTTCCCTGCTGTAAATCCTATTTTACCTTTATTTTGATCCATTTATTTTATTTTCTTGTAACTTAATTCTGAGCCACAGTTGGTGAATAATTATTTCAATAGATTTTTCATCATCTTCTTCAAGTGCAGTGATGATAGTAAAGTTATCAACTAATTTTCTAGCTCCATCTAGATGAGAAAGACTGGAACATGAATCAATTACAGCTTCGATTTTATTTATCGCCTGAATTGACCATGTTTCAAAATTTTCGGGTCTGAAGATAATGTTATCCATATTGTATTATACTTAAAAAAACTAAATTGTTTATATTTTATACTTAGATCTATACCACTTGATAAGAATACTGGCCGTGCTGTAATTGGTAGCCAAGGGGATGTCATGGACATCGCAAAGTCTCATCAGCATTGATATATCTACATCATGTGGATGTTTATCGAGAGGATCTCTCATGAATATTACGCCTGTGATTTCTCCTCTAACTACCATTGCCGCTATTTCAGCATCTCCACCTAGAGGACCACTCTGAACAGTAGAGACTCTAGTAATTCCGGCGCGTTCTACTTTTTTACCCGTAGTTCCAGTGGTGACTATGTCTACTGCCTCGTTATTAAAAAAATCTAATCTCTTAGAGACAAAGGCTACCATGTCTGCTTTCTTGTTATCGTGCGCTATTAGTGCGAATCTCATCTTGTCCATACTCTATTAATAAAAAATGCTCTGTAGTTATACAGAGCATTCTTAGATTGTTTAAATATTTTAAAGATTACCAGCTAGCAGCCCATACAAATTCAAATTTATGTTTCTTACAAAAATTTTCAATCATATCTGAAACCTTGGCTTGAGCAGCTTCGTATTTAGCATAATCTTTTCCATCTATAATATTATAAGCGCTTTCTCCATATTCATCAGGATGTCTTAATTCCCTTGGCTCGTCAGTCTTATAATAAACTTTCTTTTCAGCCGTTCTAATATAAGGCATTCTTAATTCTATTCTCCTATGTGCTTTTCTTCCGCTTTCTTTTGCGATGTCATATTGTTTTTCTATTCTCGGCTTTAATCTAGTCCATTCGGCTAATATTTTATCATTAACTTTAAAACCTGCTAGGATAGTTTTCATGTCAAATTCTACTCCGTTTACTCTTTTGTAATCTTTGAAAACTCCAACTACATCATCCATAAATTTATCAAAGCTAGAAATAGATTGATATGATCCATGGACAATTCCCATACCCCATTCGTCTTCTACTTCATTAGTAGATACCTTTTTGGTTCCATTAAATAATTTTGCAAATGAATAATTAGGTCTACGGGTTGAGTTGTTAGACGAAAACTTAAATACTTCATGTTTCCATGATTTTCCTCGAAGATCAATAGCTAAACACAAATTACCTCCATAATTCCATTCTGATCTATAAACTCTACATCTAAATTGAATTTTTGGAAATTCCTTTTTTAAACGCTCTGCCATTTGTAAACCATTACCGAAGTTAGATTCTCTTTTGTATGCTTCTTTACATTCTTTAGATTTTCTAGAAATAGCTAAAACCTTACTTATTGTATAGTATGTTTCTGAATCAAATATTTCATCGTTTGTTTCTTTATCCAAAACAGCACTTTCATTAATAGATTTTAAATGAGTCAGTTTAGTGGCTGTTGATTCTGCAAATGCTTCAATATCCCATTGGATTCTTTGCATTGCATCTTCACCTCTAAAGTTTTTCTCCACCCAATCAATAAGTCCTGGTTCGAATTGTGCGTTTTGTGCCATATCATAGGCGTTCTTCCAACCGTCGTTCGATGCAACATCTTCTAACCATTGATCGTATTTCTTTTGAGTCCATCTTACTTTCTTAGCAGCTTTCTTATGAGGACCTGCTCCTAAAGTTGACTTTACAGTATTATAATGGTCTGGACCGGCAAATACGCCTTCTGCCCATTCTTGATCTCTTTTATTACCGTCCCAATATTTAATCTCTTTTCTGAATCTTCTTAGTGAATAATTACCACCTTCGATTTGTTTACGCTTTGTTACTTCTCCTTGTCTGTAACCTATTTCAATCTTCTTTTCTTCGGCAGTTTTAGGATCCATTTCGAAATGTAAAGATTTTACTAAATCTGCAATACCGTCAAACTTACCTTCATTAATT
>JGI24540J26637_10000227_pt1 | contig 22839 bp, 25 predicted proteins | sample NorSeaMetagenome_FD_26637 | JGI IMG/M metagenome (IMG submission 26637)
AGGTCCATTGTCGCCATAGCAAGTCCTGCGCCATTAACCATGCAGCCAACTGAACCATCCAAGGAGATATAATTTAATTGATGTTCACTAGCACTCCTTTCTTTTTTATCTTCTTGTTCAATATCTCTTAGGCTAGAAATCTCTTCATTTCTGTAGAGCGCATTATCATCAAAATCTATTTTTCCATCCAGAGCCATGATGTTATTGTTACTAGTAATAATTAGAGGATTAATTTCAATCAGGTTAGCATCNTTATCTGTGAAGATGTTATAGAGCCCAATCATAGTTGATGTAAATTGATCATATAATGANAGACTTAATCCAATTTTAGCTGCCACTTCATGACACTCTTTAATTTCTAACTTGCCNAAGGGGTTAATAGCTTGTTTAATGATTTTTTCTGGAGAATTGGTTGCAACCTCTTCAATATCCATGCCACCCTCTGTAGATGCAAGAATAGTTATGCTTTCTGTNGCACGATCTACTAGTAGCCCTAAGTAAAGTTCTTTAGAAATTTCTTGNCCTGCTTCAACAATAATTTTATTAATAGGCTGACCAGTTGAATCAGTTTGAGGAGTTATTAAATNACTTCCTAGTAATTTTTTACTNGCACTAATAGCATCNTCAATANTGTGACATACTATTACCCCACCNCCTTTTCCTCTTCCTCCAGCATGAACTTGGGCTTTAACAACCCAAACAGAACCTCCAAGTTCTTCACAGGCANTTTTAGTTTCATTGCTGTTTGAAATAACTTTGAAATTTGGGACGTTAATACCATAATTTTTAAATAGTGCTTTTGCTTGGTATTCATGTATGTTCATATAATGCTGAAAAATAAAGGTTAAAATATCTGGGGAAGCATTTTATCATTCTTAGTTTGACGACTTTATTAGTTTTATTTAGATATTAAATATATGATGAAAACAATAAACCAAATCAAAGAATTTTTTAGGATTTAATAATATGAATTACAACACGAGTCAATTTAAGAACGGTCTAAAACTCATGCTTGATGGAAACCCATGTTCAATTGTGAATAACGAAATTGTGAAGCCAGGAAAAGGCCAGGCATTTAATCGCGTTAAGTTTAAAGATTTGATTACTGGGAAAAGCCTAGAAAAAACCTTTAAATCAGGAGAGTCGCTTGAGGGCGCAGATGTAATGGAGCTAGAAATGCAGTACTTATATAGTGATGGTGAAAAATGGCACTTTATGGAGCCAGACTCATTTGAACAATTTGACTTAAGTAAGGAGTCAATGGGAAGTGCAATAAACTATTTAGTTGAGCAGGATAATTGTATTGTTACCTTATGGAATAATAATCCAATTTCAGTAATCCCTCCAATTCAAGTAACTCTGGAGGTTGTTGATACAGATCCTGGGTTAAAAGGAGATACTGCTGGAACAGGAGGTAAGCCAGCAACTCTCAATACTGGTGTAGTTGTTCAGGTGCCTTTATTTGTAAGCATTGGTGATAAGGTTAAGGTGGACACTCGAACTAATGAATACTCAGGAAGGGCATAATTTCATTTTTCTATGTCTGAAATTAAGACTAGCCTTCTAAAATATCAAAATTTTATTTGTCTTATAAGAGATTTCTTTTATAAAAGAAAAGTAGTTGAGGTTACAACCCCTTCATTATTATTAACACCAACGAGTGATGTCTATATAGATAGTATCAGTATGGAAATTAATGAAGATATTCATCAAAATAGTAAACGCTACTTGCACACCTCACCAGAAATAGAAATGAAAAGGCTCATTCTAAAAGGAAGTGGCGACATATTTCAAATCTCTAAAGTATTTAGAGATAATGAACATGGTAGATTTAACTCAAATGAATTTACAATGCTCGAGTACTATCGAATTGGTTTTGGGATGCACCAATTAATTGATGAAATTGAAGATTTCTTAGTTGAGCTTGGCCATTCAAAAGATATTGTAAGGCTTTCATATAATGATGTATTTAATAAATATAGTGAAATAGATATATTGAATACAGATTTTGATGGACTAAGGTTAATAGCAAAATCACATGGTTTAAATCCAGATTATCAATGGATTGAAGATCTTCAAACACTTCTTTTTGTTCATTTAATTGAACCTAAAATAGCAAAAATCCCTATTTGTATTATTTATGATTATCCAAAAGAGCAGGCGGCACTTGCCCAAATTAATGGACCTATTGCACATCGTTTCGAAATATATATTAAAGGTATAGAGATAGCTAATGGCTATCAAGAGTTAAAAAGTAGTGAGAGTTATCGATTAAGATTTAATGATGAGTTAAATAAAAGGGAAAAGTTAAATAAAAAAATTCCTCTAATTGACGAACAATTTTTAAATGAGCTAAATGAAAAAGAGCTTCCTTTTTGCTCTGGAGTAGCAATTGGAATAGAAAGATTATTTTCTCAAACAGGCTTATAATTACTTTTAAAAATTAATATAAGCATTATTTAAAAAAGGACTTTAAAGAAATAATTTGGAAAGCTAGAACTTTATATCAGATGAATCCTGAAATTAATGGATAGGAGGTTTGGATTGAAAATATTTATCGCTTACGGCCATCATAATACAAGTGATTCTTTTAATTCAGCAGTCAGAGATACTTTTATTGATGAGGCAAAACAATGCGGTCATGAAGTAGATCTTGTTAATTTGTTTGAAGAAAAAAATCAACTTCCATTCTATAACACGAATATTAATCCCCCACCACAGCTCGTTTTAGACTACAGAGAAAGACTTGAATCAAGCGATGTTATGTTTTTGATTGGGGCATGTCATAATTTAAGACTTAACAGTATTCTAGAAAATTGGATAGATTGGGTGCTTCATCCTAAATGGTTTTTCTCTTATAGGTCGGTGTTTGCTGATAGTAAATATTTTAAAAATTATGGTTTTCCAGTCCCTGGAGCAATGAAAGGTAAACTAGGTATTGTTTCAATAAGTTATGGAGGGCCTATGGTGAGTTATTGGAACTTTTCATTTTTTGATAATATTCCTTTTAGAAGACTTAAAAAATCTGTGTTTCAATTAGGTGGTTTAAAAACAAAATATATTAGATTCTATTCCGTTCTTCCTAATATGAAAAAGGATGTTTTTGACAATCATATGGAAGCTGTTAGAAAACTAGCAAGGAGTCTATAATTAAAATAATATTAATAGGCAGCCCAGTTAATTACATTTTATAAAACAAATTGAAAATATTAAAAAAACCCTTCTGGAAATCTAAAACCTTACATCAGATGAGTTCTGAAGAATGGGAGTCGCTTTGCGATGGATGTGGGCGCTGCTGTCTTCATAAATTAGAAGATGATGACTCTGGAAAGATATATTTTACAGATGTTGCATGTCACTATTTAGATGAAGAAGAGTGCACTTGTCCTCACTATGAAGATCGTCAAAGTTTTGTTTCAGACTGTTTAAGTATTAAGCCCAATTGGGGAGAAAAATTTAATTGGCTTCCTAGTACATGTGCATATCGGTTAATATATGAGGGTAAAGATTTACCTGTCTGGCACCCTTTGGTTAGTGGTAATAGGGAAAGTGTTCATTTAGCAGGTATTTCTGTGAGGGGCCGAACTTATAGAGATGATGTTGTTTCAAATGATCAATTATTCGAACATGTTATAACTTGGGTGGATTAAATGAAAAAAATAGTAGTACTATTATTTTGTTTTTTAATATCAGTTAATGGATCAGCAGATGAGTGGCCTCATCAGAATATTTCAAATGCAGAGTTTGCTATAGATGTTATTGATAGGACCCCTATTAATATTGTTGAAGAACTTGATAATTCTTTGGGTAAAATCTACTTTTTTACAAATTTACGAAATCTGCAAGGCCAAACTGTTATTCATCGCTGGATTTATAATGATAAAGTTATGGCTAGTATTTCATTTGATGTTAAGGGGCCACGTTGGAGAGTTTGGTCATCAAAAAATCTTTGGTATACCTGGCTAGGAAAATGGAAGGTTCAAGTCTTTGCTGATAACAGTGAATTGCTTTACGAAAAAGAATTTAACTATATTGAGAAATAATGAATAAAGTTGTTTTAGCTTACTCTGGTGGATTAGACACTAGCATTATTGCTAAATGGTTGCAAGAGACTTATAACTGTGAAGTTGTTACTTTTACTGCAGACATTGGACAAGGTGAAGAGGTTGAACCTGCAAGGTTGAAAGCGGTTGCAATGGGGATAAAGGAAATTTATATAGAAGACTTGCGAGAAGAATTTGCAAGGGATTTTGTTTTTCCTATGTTTCGTGCTAACGCTATTTATGAGGGGGAGTACCTTTTAGGTACATCTATTGCAAGGCCACTTATCTCTAAGCGACTCGTTGAAATTGCTCAAGCAGTTGGTGCTGATGCGATTTCTCATGGCGCTACTGGAAAAGGAAATGATCAGGTTAGGTTTGAACTTAATGCCTATGCTATTAATGCTGATATTCAAATTATTGCCCCTTGGCGCGAATGGGATTTATCTTCTCGTGAAAGTTTAATGAGTTATGCGAAAGAGCATAATATAGAGGTTGATTATAAAAAACAATCAAAAAAGTCTCCTTATTCAATGGATGCCAATCTTCTCCATATTTCTTATGAAGGTGATCTCTTAGAAGATCCTTGGAAAGAACCTGAAGATGATATGTGGCGATGGACAGTATCACCAGAAGAAGCACCTGATAATGCTGAATATTTAGAATTAAGTTATGAAAAAGGTGATATTACTGCAATTAATGGGAATCCATTGTCACCAGCGCAGATTATGGAAGAGCTTAATCAGCTTGCAGGTGCTCATGGTATTGGCAGGCTTGATATTGTTGAAAACCGTTTTGTTGGTATGAAGTCTCGAGGTTGTTATGAAACGCCAGCAGGAACGGTCATGTTGAAAGCGCATCGAGCAATTGAATCTTTGACTTTAGATCGTGAAGCTGCTCACCTGAAAGATGAACTAATGCCAAAATATGCAAAACTTATTTATAACGGTTTTTGGTTTGCTCCAGAACGTGAAATGATGCAAGCTGCTATTGATGCTTCTCAAGAAAATGTTACTGGTACTGTGAGAGTAAAGCTTTATAAAGGTAATGTTTCAATAGTTGGCCGTAAATCTAATAAAAGCTTATTCAGTGAAAAAATTGCAACCTTTGAAGATGATGATGGTGCCTATAATCAAAAAGATGCTGAAGGTTTTATAAAACTTAATGCGCTTCGACTTAGACTTAAGTCACTTCAATAGTGATTAAGGTTGGTATTCTCTCAGACACCCATGGAACAATTCATCCAAGAATTATAGAGCTTATGAATGACTGTGATTATGTCATTCATGCTGGTGATGTAATGGAAGAGGACTCTTTAGAACAAATTAATCCCAGACAAAGGATGCTTGCTGTTAGAGGGAATAATGATGGGCATATAGNCTCACTTAGTGATATTGAAAGTCTAGAGTTACCTGGTGGAAAGATTGTTGTTGAGCATGGCCATATGCATGGGCATTATGAGCCAAGTCATGATTCACTGAGGGCCTCACATCCAGAGGCAAAAGCTATTGTCTATGGCCACACTCATGTGCAGGTAATAGATGACAAGCAATCGCCTTGGGTTATAAATCCTGGATCTGCTGGCCCAGTAAGAAATTATGGTGGAGCAAGATGTCTTCTACTTACAATTGAAAATCAAGATGAGTGGAACATTAAGTCACATGTTTATGATGATATTTTTTCTTGAATTTACAACTAATTAGTCTATCGAGCCACCTTCAATAATCTCATCAGCTGTTGCATCACGAATCGATAGAACCTCTACAAAAAAAATGATATCTCTACCCGCAAGTGGATGATTTCCATCTATTGTAAGTTTGCCATTTTCAATACTTGAGACAACAAAATCTTTAGTTCCACCCTTATCATTCTGCATCGTTACGTTAGCGCCTATGTGTCTATACTCCATTGGTACATTATCAATATCGTCAGTAAAAATTAGTTCATCAGCTTTTTTTCCAAATGCATCTTCTGCTTTTAGTAAAATTTCTACTTCATCACCAACACATTTACCTTCAAGCTCTTTGGTTACTTGATTAAATAATAATGAGTTATCTCCCTGAACATAACCTAATGGCTCTTCAACCTGCTCTATAACTTCACCATTAGACTGATCTATAATTCGGTAAGTTAGTTCAACAAATTTGTTTATGGAGATTATTTCACTCATATGTTTATTAGTTTAATAAATTGAATAGACAGATGTATATTCAACAAATTTATAGAGGTGTTAAAAAATAGTTGCACCAAATATTTTGACTTCAGAGTCTTGAATACCAAGAACAAGTCGACCTAAAAATTCTCCAGGAACTTCATCGCTGGTTTGTTTATATAGGACTGAAACATGTTCTCCTCTTCTAAGACAGCCTAGGAACTCTCTTTCAATAGATAAGCTTGATAACATTTTATTTTTAGTCCATTGCTTTCCCATTTCAATCTCATTTGCACCCATCAACATTTCTTTTGAAAAGTTTTTAATAAAGCCTAGATAATCTCGCTTGTTCGATGATGCAACTAACTCATCCATTAAGGGATCAGCAATTTCAAGTATTTCTTCATTAGTTTTCTCAAGAAGATTCATTTGGTTCACCTAGTAGTTTTTTAAGTTTGGATCTTATAATAATCTATAGCTTTATTGTTGGGGTTATAAATTGAGACCCCAGTTCTAAAAACTTTAAATTTGACTAATCAACTATATGATAAAGAGGCGCTTTTTCCATAGTCCATTTAGCAGTTTTTGGATCACGTCTAGAAACAGTTAAACAATGCCAATTCTCATCATCCAGTTTCATGTGATCTCCTCTATAGTAGTATCCTGGCCAGCGTGTTTCTTCCCGAAATAATGTATGCTGTGCAACACATTCTGAAGTAATTGTACGATGCCTTAATTCCCATCCACGCATTAGCTGATGAAGGTCTTCAGCACCAATATGCTCAAGATCTTCTTGCAATATTTCTAATAGTTCAATACACTTTTTAAGTAGGTTTCCATTTGTCATATAGTTAACACCAATACCACCACAATATTCATCCATTATTTTTTCAAGACGTTGGAGTCCTTGAATAGGCAATATATAACTTGGTGATACTGTTCCAGCAGTAATTTCATTACGACCCACTGTATAGTTTTCTAATGGTTTATAAATAATCTCTTTCAGATCATCACACTGTTTATTACTAACTTGAATCTTATCATCACCCATATCTTGGATATATTTAACGGCTGCTTTTGCGGCTATCCTTCCTTCAGTAAAAGAGCCTGAGGAAAATTTATGAGCAGTTCCACCAACAGTATCACCAGCACCAAAGAGGCCTTCAACAGTTAGCATTCGATTGTATCCCCAGAAGTACTCAGGTGGAGAAATATCTTCAGGACCACTAACCCATGCACCAGAGCAGGTAGCATGAGATCCCATTACGTAAGGTTCAGATGTAGTTAGTTCAGGATTAGTATATTTAGGATCAATATTTTGAGAAGCCCAAACAACAGCTTGACCAACAGTCATTCCTAAGAAGTTTTCCCACCCAATTACTTCAAGGTGCGGATCTTGAAAGGCTTCCATAGTAACCATATGAATTGGACCTCTACCAGCTTTTACTTCCTCTATAAACGCATGATTACGTAAACATGTGGGCGTTGGCGTGTGATCAATATATTCACCAACCATGGCTTTAGTATGTTCATACCATTTAGATTCGTACTCTTCACCGTAAGTATTTTGAGTGTATGTTTTAAGATGGAGAAAATAGGCACCAACCGGCCCATAGCCATCTTTAAATCTCGTTAACACAATTCGGTTTTCCATCTGTGTCATTTTGGCACCTACCTGAATTGGAAGCGCATAGGCTGAACCACTACTCCATGGAGCATACCAAGTTCTTCCCATTCCTTCACCAACTGAACGAGGCTTGAAGATATGAGAGGCACCACCTGCTCCTACAATTACTGCTTTTGCACGAAAAACATGGTAATCACCAGTACGGCAATTAAAGCCAACTGCTCCACCAACTCTATTTTCCTTAGCTTCATCCATTAAAAGATGTGTAATCATGATTCGGTTATATATTTTATCTACTGATTTACGAGCTGCTTCTGCAACAATAGGTTTATAGCTTTCTCCATGAATCATTATTTGCCATTTACCTTCACGCTGGTAACGTCCATTCTCTTCATTCCTCATAATGGGTAGACCCCATTCTTCAAACTTATGNACAGCAGAGTCAACATGTCGAGCCATATCAAAAGCGAGGTCTTCGCGGACTAATCCCATTAAGTCATTTCGCGCATATCGAACATGGTCTTCAGGTTGGTTTTCATCCCACTGCATTCCCATATAGCAGTTAATTGCATACAATCCTTGAGCAACTGCACCACTTCGATCAATGTTTGCTTTTTCTGCACAAATAATTCTCATATCACGGCCCCAGTACCTCGCTTCATAAGAAGCACCAGTTCCAGCCATTCCTCCACCAACAACTAAAATGTCGCAATCTTCCCAGACTGTTTTTCTTTTACCCATTAGTAGTANACTCCCTCTTTCAGTTTGTCTTTATTAATGACTGGTAGACCTGTTTCAATATTAAGAGCATCAGGTTCAAAGCATAGTAGTTGAGAATCAAGCGCTGCTTGATCTGGAACTTCCATATCTGCAAGTTTCGGAATATTCTCTCCCCATGGTTTTGTTGTAATTGGAGATACAAAGTTTTTCTCACGACCATCTCTAAATTTAATTTTCCAAGATATAGATCCTTTTTCCTCTTCACGAAGAACCCTCACGCTGTGTCCCATTGGAGCAAAGTCAGCATAACCTCTTACATCAATTGCATTTTGAGGGCATGCTTTCACACATGAATAACACTCCCAGCAAAAGTTTGGCTCTATATTTACTGCACGTCGAATAGTCTTGTCGATGTGCATAATGTCTGATGGACAAATATCTACACAGTGTCCACAGCCGTCACATCTAGTCATGTATACAAAAGTTGGCATAAGTTTATCTCCGAATAATTAATTTAATAGTGATGAGGGGCTTCGCGTTTAATTCCAAGACCAAATTGCTCTGGTAAGTCAGCGGGTTCAGGAAGATTTTCTCTTGATCCATCTGCCTTAGTAACACGCTTTTGAAAAGCTGCTGCAGGCTTGTAAAACATGTGAGCGAACTTTGACCATAGGACTCCACCAAATAGAACAGTGCTAGAGCCAATAAAAAGACCAAAGAATAAAGTTTGCCAAACCGCAACACCATTCGATTGAAAGAATGACCANATTAAAGCGAAAGTAGACATTGCAAGAAGCGAAAGGACAAATAAATCAGCCCGCATAACTTTATACCATTTATTTCCTTCAGCTGCTACATCGACTCGAATAAAAAACCAGAACCAGTAACCACCCACAGCAAGCATAGCAGCACCTAAATGCCACGCTAGTGGCCATACTGAAGGTGTGATTGAACTTGTGGCTGGATATAAAAAAATCATAACTACTGTAGCAGTTACAAATATTAAAAAACCATACATTGTGAGAAGATGAGCTAAGCGTCTTCTGGTGCTACAAAATTCAGACGAAGTTAAGACTTCATTAGTTGCAGTTTTAAAAGCAATNGATGCTTTTTCACTAGAGCCTACATTTCGAGTAGCAGATTTCTTAGCTTTAACTGAATTATTAAAAAAATATTTAGCACTTTTCTTATGAACAACATCAAATAGAGTTGCACCTATTACTAATAGAAACATTGCGACTACATATACTTGCATAACAATAGCTGGNATGAAGGCCGATATTTCAGTAAATGGGTTTATAGAAATCATATTAAATTTATCCTTTTTTTAGTTGCATTATGAATAGCTTTCACATTCTAAATTCACTACTTTTTCCGAGCTTGAAATTGTAGAATATAAGTAACTCACAGTATTGATATTTATGGAACCAGAAAACTCATAACTCATAGACCAGAATTTTTTATTANNAATTTTAATAAGTTTCATACCCATAAAACAATTATTTAGCTGAATGGCCCTTAANTTCAACTTTGACTTTTTCATCGTCTTTGAGTCCAGCATAATATTGACGAAGAATTTCTAATACTTCTGGTCTTGAAAAATTATCTGGCACATCAAGATCTTCACTTAATAGCTGTCGTAATTTTGAACCTGATAATAACAATCTGTCTTCATGACCGTGAGGACAAGTTTTCATGCTAGACATTCCAGCACATTTATTACACCANAATGTCCAGTCAATTTTAAGTGGCTGAGTTATTAATCCATTTTGAATTTCATCAAAAATATTATGTGCATCAAATGGTCCATAAAAGTCACCAACTCCTGCATGATCTCTACCAACAATTAAATGTGAGCAACCATAATTTTGTCTAAATAGCGCATGTAATAATGCCTCTCTTGGCCCTGCATAACGCATATCTAAAGGGTAGCCAGATTGCAATACTGTATTATCAACAAAGTAATTTTCTAATAATGCTGAAATAGCTTTTGAACGAACTTCAGCTGGAATATCACCTGGTTTTAACTCACCTAATGTTGAATGAATCATCACACCATCACAAATTTCAATTGCAATTTTCGCGAGATACTCATGAGAGCGATGCATTGGATTTCNAGTCTGGAATGCTGCGATAGAAGACCAACCTTTTTCCTCAAAGTAAGCTCTTGTTTCAGAAGGTGTCATATAGAGATCACCATATTTGCTAGGAAAGCCTCCATTAGATAAAACTTTAATCTTTCCTGCAAGATTATATTTACCTTGAGCCATTACCAAAGCAACTCCTGGATGTTCAGCGTCGGTTGTTTTGAAAACTTTATTGCATTCATGTATTTTGTCAATAGCATATTTTTCAGAAATAACCATTGTTGCTATAATCTCATTATTTTTTTCATAAACAATTGATATTTCATCACCAACATTTATAGCTTCATCATCTGATGAGAGCGTTATTGGAATTGGCCAAAAAATACCATTAGTCATAACCATATTGTCACATACACTCTGCCAGTTATCTTTGTTCATAAAGCCATCTAGTGGAGTGAAGCCACCAATCCCAAGCATAATGACATCACCAAACTCTCGTGATGAACAATACACTTTTGGTAGTGAATCTGCTTTCAACTTTTCAGCTTCTAACTCTTTTCCTTCCATAGTTAGAGTTTTAAGATGTTTACTTCCATGGGGAGGTACTAGATTAGTCATAGTAATGTTTAAGTTATCCTGCGTTTAATTTTATAGATTTTTTTAGTAGCCTTTATTAGTTATCGTGATTTTTTCATAGAGATAATTAATTAAATAAGCAATATTTAATTTAAAAAAAAATACTTTTAAAAGTAATGAAAAGTATACATGAATTAATATATATCTATTTTTTTTTGAACTGGGCGTATGCTCAATTAATTGAAATTAAACATTTGGATAAGGCTCAAGTTATAATTACAAAAATGATTTCATCAGCATTAAAAATAACTCTTCCAATTTTTTTTGGTTTTTTGCCACTTGGAATTGCATTTGGACTTTTATTTCAAGAACTTGGATATCCATGGTATTACTCAACTTTAATGGGTATTTTTGTTTACGCTGGGGCTGCACAGTTTATGGCAATTGGTTTAATAAGTGCAGGTATTGGTTTAATAGAAATTGCCATATCAACATTTTTTCTGAACTCAAGACATTTATTCTACGGCCTATCCTTCCTTAAAAGTTTTGGTAATTGGAACGCTAGGAAGTTATATTTAATTTTTGGCTTAACAGATGAAACCTTTTCTTTGATGACAACTATAAAAGTTCCAAAAAATTTTAATACTGAACGATATTACTTACTAATAACCCTATTCTCTCAAATTTACTGGGTTCTTGGTTGTTCCATTGGAGCTTTGATGGGCGATTTTTTAACTTTTAATACTGAAGGTATGGAGTTTGCAGCTACCGCTCTATTTGTAGTTTTATTAATTGAACAATGGCTAAAAGTTAGAAAGCCATTACCATTTATTATTGCTTTATTCTCAGCTTTCATAGCCTTCATATTTTTTAGTCAACATATGCTATTAGTAGCAATTATTTTATCAATCATAGTTATATTACTTTTAAGATTAATCAGGGCTGAAGAAAATGATTGATAGTAATTATCTGCTTTTAGTTTTTCTTGTGATGACAATTGCAACCTATATTTCAAGACTCACGCCTTTTATTTTTTTTGCAAGTGGAGCAGAGACTCCAGTACTTAAATTTATTGCGAAAAAAATACCACCTATGGTTTTAACAATACTAGTTTTTTATATGCTTCGAGAGGTTAACTATTTCTCCTTTGATGGAGCTAAAACTATAATAGCTCTTCTTGCAACTAGCACCCTTCATTTCTATAAAAGAAATGCGTTACTTAGTATTTTGACAGGAACTATTATCTATATGAGTCTTGTACAAATTTAGCTTAAGTCTTTTCTTTAGACTGAATTCCCTATAGCCATAGTAAATTTATGGATTTACTATATAATCTACAACCCTTTATTCGTCCACTATTCAAGTAACTTATTTCTTATGAATCAACTGGTCAAAATTTTCCCTTTTATAATCTGGTTTAGATTAACCACATTAGAAACAATAAAGGCTGATTTTTTTGCAGGTTTGACCGGTGCAATAATTGTGCTTCCTCAAAGTGTGGCTTTTGCAACGATTGCAGGTATGCCACCAGAATATGGGCTTTATACTGCAATGGTTGTTCCTATAGTTGCAGGATTATTTGGCTCATCTTTTCATTTAGTTTCTGGCCCTACAACTGCAATTTCAATTGTTGTTTTCGCAGCTGTAAGTAAGTATGCTATTCCTGGAAGCGATGAATTTGTTGCATTAGCATTAACATTAACATTTTTAGCTGGAGTCTATCAATTAGTTTTTGGACTGGCAAAATTTGGGCTCCTAATAAACTTCGTATCTCACAATGTGGTTATTGGTTTTACTGCTGGAGCAGCTCTGCTTATTGCAAGTAGCCAAATCCCTTATATTTTGGGGATAGAAATTTCAAGAGGTGAAGATTTTATAAATACATGGGCTGCACTATTTTCAGGAGTTGCAGAATTTAATATTTTTCTTCTAATAGTTGGTCTTGGAACTTTACTTAGTGCAATTTTTGTAAAAATTATAAGACCTAAGTGGCCAAACCTTATGATTGGAATGTTCGTGGGTGGTATTCTAGCCTTCTATTTGGGTGATTTCACAGATAGTATTAAAACTGTTGGAGTAATGCCAGCTTACTTCCCACCTTTATCCACTCCTGACTTTTCATTGAGTTCATTGAAGGCGCTTGCTCCTGAGGCTTTTGCAATTGCTCTTTTAGGACTCATAGAGGCATCATCGATTGGCAGATCAATTGCAACAAAATCTAATCAAAGAATTAATGCTAACCAAGAATTTATTGGCCAAGGAGCTTCTAATGTTATTGGAAGTTTCCTCTCAAGTTATGCATCATCTGGATCTTTTACTAGAACAGGAGTTAACTACTCCTCTGGAGCAAGGACACCATTATCAGCTATTTTAGCAGCACTCTTTCTCATGCTGATTGTCCTTCTTGTGGCACCACTCTTTTCATATCTTCCATTAGCGGCAATGGCTGGTATTATTTTGCTCGTAGCATACAATTTGATTGACTTTCAAAGTATTAAAAAAACATTTAGATATAGTAAGTCTGAAAGTGTTATTTTTANTGCAACTTTCCTTGCGACATTANTATTTGAACTTGAGTTTGCTATTTATCTAGGAGTCTTGCTATCATTAATGCTTTTCATAGCAAAGACCTCAACCCCAGATGTTCATACNTTGGCATTTGCTAATGAGCCTGGTGAAGAGATAAGGAAATTACAATCAATAAGAAAAACACCTTTAACCCAGTGTCCTCAACTTAAAATAATTCGTATAGATATGTCCATTTATTTTGGATCAATAAATCATATTCAAAAACAAATTAGTCGAATTGTAGATAACCAAAAAATTAATCATATTTTAATTGTTGCAAGTGGNGTTAACTTTATAGATCTTGCTGGTATNGAGGGTCTNTTGATTGAAAATAGACGCTTAAAGGCCTTAAATGGAGGTTTATATTTTGTTGATTTAAATACTTTTACTTTTGACTTTATGCAAAAAGTGAATTTTATTAATGAGTTAGGNCAAGAAAATTTTTTCAACTCAAAAGAAGAGGCGATCCATACTCTATATGATCGACTGGATAGAAGCAAGTGCCAAACTTGCCAAGCATTAGTATTTAAAGAGTGCCTCTGAATTTGAATATAAATAAAAAAAGCTCGATTTAATCGAGCTTTTTATTATTTGGAGGCTGGGACCGGAGTCGAACCGGTCTATAAGGCTTTGCAGGCCCCTGCATAACCGCTTTGCTACCCAGCCATAAGCTTCAAAAACCTTAATAATCTGGCTTATTTAAACTTTCTNAATATGGAGCGGGAAACGAGATTCGAACTCGCGACATTCACGTTGGCAACGTGATGCTCTACCAGCTGAGCTATTCCCGCACAAGGCTGAAATTATAGTGTTTTTTTTCTAGCTGTCAAATGTTTTTAAACCTGCAGATAAATATTTTACACCTGACCAAAGGGTAAGAATCGTAGCAGTAAATAAAAGAACTTTTCCAGCAATATTAATCTGATTATAAGAGAAAAATAGTAGTGGTTGCTGCAACAAAAGAAACAATATAGCAACCATCTGCATCATGGTTTTGGATTTACCAATCCAAGATACAGCAACGTTTGCTCTTTTACCTATTTCACTCATCCATTCCCTTAGAGCAGAAATTAGAATTTCTCTTGAAATAATTATAATTGCAGGAATTGTAATGAACCATGAGTGATAATAATCTGTGAGAAGAATTAGGGCAACACAGACCAAAAGTTTATCTGCAACAGGATCTAAAAAAGCACCAAGATCTGAAACTTGATTAAGTTTTCTTGCTAAAAAACCATCAAGGAAGTCTGTAGCACTGATTATAAAAAAAATTAAAACTAAAATGTTATTAATCCATGGTAATGGAGTGCCTTGATTAATTAAGGACAAGCCCCTTCTAAGTAGCCAGGTTGAAGGTAGAATAATCCTACAAAAATAGGGATTAAACCAATTCTAGATAAAGTAATTAAATTAGGTAGAGTCATCATAATATTGCTAATTCTATCAAAGACTCTTGCTGATTAGAATAAACTTTTAACAGTATGGCGCGCTCGGCAGGATTCGAACCTGCAACCGCTCGGTTCGTAGCCGAGTACTCTATCCAGTTGAGCCACGAGCGCAGCTGCGTAATTATCGCCATGTTTCCAGTAAAGGTCAAGGAGAGTTTTGACTATTCACTAGAATATCAACTAATTTATTTAGCTCCATCATCCTGGATCCCTTTACTAGAATTACTGACTTTTGATGATTCCTAGAAAGTGTATTTACGATTGATTGAACATCCTGAAAATGATCACCTTGATAATGTTTAGCATCTTCGCCAATTGAAAACAGTTTTTCGATTCCTGAATTCTTAACATATTCTCCAATTTCTTGATGCAGTTTTATTGAATCTTTTCCCAGTTCATCCATCGAGCCAAGAACAGCAATTTTCTTTCCTGGAAACTTTTTTATTGTATCAATAGCAGCCTTCATAGAGTGTGGATTTGCATTATAACTATCATTAAGAAGCGTGAAATTTTCTAGTTCTATCAATTCAAGCCTGCCTTTTTCTGGAATTGTATTCTCAAGCCCATCTTTAATAATCTCTAATCCAATCCCAAGTTCACTGGCACATGCAGCTGCAGCTAAGGCATTATCAACCTGATGACGTCCAATCAACTTTAGAGTTATATTTATTTTATTTTCCCCAATGTTAAGTTGAAAATTTATATCTTCAGTTGATTGTTGAATATTAGTAGCGTAAATAGCACTTTGATTTCCAAAAAATATAATTTCTTGAGTTCCAGATATTTTTCTCCAAATTTTTTTATGTGGAGACTCATTATTTATAAATGCAATTCCATCTTTTGATAAAGATTCAAAGATTTCCCCTTTTGCTTCGACTAAATTTTTTAAATTGCCAAATTCTCCAATATGGGCATTATTTGCATTGGTTATGATTGCCAAATTAGGGTTTGCTATATTACATAGGAGACTAATTTCATTTTGATGATTTGCACCCATCTCAATAATGCAGAATTGATGATTTTTTTTAAGATTAAGTAGCGTTTTTGGAACACCAAGGTGATTATTAAAATTGCCTTCTGTTGAAAGCGTTGGTGCCTCTAATTGTAATATTGAATTGAGCATATTTTTAGTACTTGTCTTACCATTGCTACCCGTAATTGCAATAACAATAGGTCCATAAGATTTTCGATGGAATGCAGCTATCTTTTGATAGGCTTTTTCTGTATCAACAACTTTAATTAATGGTAGGTTTGAGTTGATATCCTTATGGGTAATAATAGCTTTTGCACCATGATCTTCAGCAACTTTAATAAAGTCATGTCCATCAAAATGGGCTCCTTCAAGAGCAACAAAAAGCTTTCCCTCAACATCAGACCTGGTATCAGTAGAGACTCCTTCAAAATAAATTTTTCTATCCACAGATAAACTACCATTTAGCACATTAGCAATTTCTTGAGTATTAGATAACAGCATTTATTGCCACCTCATAATCACTAAATGGGAGTCTTTCTGAGCCAATAATTTGACTCTCCTCATGACCTTTTCCAGCAATTAGCAAAACTTCATCCTCCCCTAAAGTTTGAACGGCTGAAGTAATTGCTTTTTTTCTATCTAGTATTACTTGAACATCATTTTCAACTTTTATTCCAGCAAGTATGTCATCACAAATTTTTTCAGGTTTTTCACTTCTGGGATTGTCGTTAGTAATGACAATACTATTTGCATTTGCACTAGCAATTTTTCCCATCATTTGACGTTTAGTCTTGTCTCTATCGCCACCACAACCAAAAACTAGCCGGATCCTATAATCTGGATAATGAACCTTTAGAGTTTTCAAGACATTCAATAATGCATCTGGAGTATGGGCATAATCGATCCAAATGTTTTTTCTGGGTATTTTTTGCATCCTACCAGGAGGGGGAGATAATTCTGTTAATTTTGGTATAACATTATCATCCTCATAACCTAANGATCTAATACTTTTATAGGCTGCTAAAGCATTTGAAAGATTAAAATTACCTATTAAAGGTAATTCAAAAACAAAGTTGTTGAGTTTACAAATGAACCCATACTCATTACTTTTGAAGTAGCTAAAATCATTATTACAAAAAGTTTCCGTTGGAATTTCAGATGAGATATCTAAAAAATAAGAATGATTATCATCATCAAGATTTATAATGGCTTTTTCTATAGAATTCTTATTAAATAATTTACCTTTTGCTTCTTTATAACTCTTCATATTTTTATGGAAATCTAAGTGATCTTGAGTAAGGTTTGTAAATATNCCTTGAATAAAAGTTAGCCCTTCTAACCTNCCCTGAACAAGNGCATGAGAGGAGGCTTCGATCACTACGAGTTTCATGCCTTGATTAATATAATTTTGAAGAGCACTATAAATTGTAAAGATATCAGGAGTAGTATTAATTGTTTTTTTGTCAATANTAGTTAGTCCAAGAGTGCCAATAACTCCATTTTTGATATTTAGTGAAGTGGCAAGTTGAGATATAAAATGACAAACTGAGGTTTTTCCATTAGTACCTGTAACAGCAATTAGTTTAATATTGTTGGCTTTAGGATATAAATTTTTGGCAAGTTTTACTAAATAAGACTTAAGATTATCTACTCTTATTGATGGAACTGAACATTNAACATCTTTTCCATCAACTAAAACTGCCACNCACCCATTAGATATTGCATCNTCAATATAATCATAACCATGTTCCTGATTACCTTGTAATGCAACAAAAAGATCACCTTTTTGAACTGTTTGTGAGTTTAATGAAAGCCCATTGACATCAAATGAGAATGATGTGTTTTGAATATTTGCTAGTAAGGTTTTGATATCCATCTAAGTTATTTTTGGGAAAAACCAATAATACGAATAAAATAAAGTACTTTTAGCTAAACTAATTTAGCCTGAATTAATGTATGCATATTAATAGCTCCAACAATTTGATTATTAGAGTTTACAACTGGTAAAGAATTTAAACTGTAACTTTGCATCATTTGCATTGCAACAAATGCAGTTTCATGGGCTTCAACCGATTTGCAGTTTTTAGTCATTACCTCCTCAATGGTTANTTCTTGAAAATTTGCATTAGATTCAATTGAGCGTCTTAAATCACCATCAGTAAAAATTCCTAAAAGTTTNTTATTTTCTTCGATNAGAACCATNCCAAGNGCTTTTTCACTCATAACCAAAAGAGAATCTATTAGCAGTGATTCTTTTGAAACTATAGGAATATCAGTTCCAGATTGCATTATGCTCGAAACTAAAGTAAGCAAACGCCTGCCAAGTGTTCCTGAGGGATGAGAAATAGCAAAATCATCCGAAGTAAAATTGTTTATATTAATAAGTGCAATAGCAATAGCATCACCCATAACCATTGCTGCAGTGGTACTCGATGTTGGAGCAAGGTTGTTAGGGCATGCCTCTTTTTCAACACTAACATCTAAATGAAATTGACTTGATAGGCTAATAGTAGATTTGGAATTACCAGTCATACTTATAATTGGAACATTCATATTATTAATACCAGGAAGGAGTGAAATCATTTCATCAGATTCACCTGAATAAGAAATCATAACGACAACATCATTATTAGTAATCATTCCAAAGTCACCATGTCCAGCCTCTCCAGGATGAATATAAAATGAGGCAGTACCAGTTGAAGATAGAGTCGATGCAATCTTTTTAGCAATATGCCCAGATTTACCCATTCCAGTAAGAATTACTTTTCCTTTGCAATTTGCAAGGAGATGACATACTTCATCAAAATTTTCATTAATTCTGTTCTGTAGCTCCAGAATTGCTTCAGCTTCTGTTTTTATGACTGTTTTTGCAATTTCGATTACTGATTTATTCACAAGTACAATAAAATAATTTTTAATATTAGACAGATTATAAATATTATTAGAATAAGTTGTGTCTTATAATTATTCTTGATAATTTATCAGATCATAAGAAATGGGCTTAAAAAATAAAATTTTGTTTGTTTGTATGGGTAATATTTGTCGCTCCCCAACTGCTGAAGGCGTGTTCCGTTCAATAGTCAATGAGAATCAGCAATTTGAAAATTTTGATATAGATTCAGCTGGAACACATGCCTATCATATAGGAAAGTCACCTGATAGTAGGTCTCAGCTAACTGCTAAAAATTATGGAATTGATATATCAATGCAAAGAGCTAGGCAAATTCACGAAAGTGATTTTTATTATTATGATTTTATTATTGCAATGGATATTGATAATTTTGAGATACTGAAATCAAATTATCCAAAAGAAAGTCAATCTAAAGTTCAACTATTACTTGATTTTCTTCCTGACAATAAGCTTCAAAGCGTTCCAGATCCTTATTATGAAGGTAAATTTAATGAAGTCTTTGAGTTAGTTTCTTCCGCCTGTAATTCTTTTTTTGAAAGTATTGTAAAAAAAGAGCAATATTAATTGACATCTGAGCTGCCACCAAAGTATAATTGCCGGCTTTGTTAACCCCGGTATGTGGGTAAAAATTAAAAAAAACTTTGGAGTGAAGACTTTATGTCAACGATTAATCAATTGGTGCGAAAGCCAAGAAGCAAAAAAATAGTTAAAACTGGTGTTCCAGCATTAGAGAGTTGTCCTCAAAAAAGAGGTGTTTGCACTCGTGTTTATACGACTACTCCTAAAAAACCAAATTCTGCTTTAAGAAAGGTTGCCCGTGTTCGATTGACTAATTCTGCTGAAGTTACAACATACATTGGCGGTGAAGGCCATAATTTGCAAGAACACTCAGTAATCCTTATTCGTGGTGGTCGAGTAAAAGATCTTCCTGGTGTACGTTACCATACTGTTCGTGGAGCACTTGATACAACAGGTGTAGATGGAAGAATGCAAGGCCGATCCAAATATGGCACAAAGAAACCAAAAAAATAATTTATTAAGAGAAGACTAATATGAGAAGAAGAGCCGCACCTAAAAGACAAATATTACCTGATCCAAAGTATGGTGATCTTGTACTCGCAAAATTTGTAAACATTTTAATGTTAGATGGTAAAAAATCTGTAGCTGAGAAGATTGTTTATGATGCTCTTGATACTATAGAGTCTAAGGGTAACGCTGAGCCTGTTGAGACATTTAAAAAAGCTCTTGAAAATATTGGTCCACAAGTTGAAATTAAATCCCGTCGTGTTGGTGGTTCAACATATCAAGTACCAGTTGAGGTTAGATCTGATCGTAAAATTGCTCTAGCAATGCGTTGGATCATAGAAGCTTCAAGAAAACGTGGTGAAAAAGGGATGAAGCTTAGGTTAGCAGGTGAAGTGCTTGATGCAGTTCAAAACCGTGGAACTGCGTTTAAGAAAAAAGAAGATACACATAGAATGGCAGATGCTAATAAAGCTTTTGCTCATTTTCGCTGGTAATTTAAGGAATTTAGTATGGCTCGATCTACCCCAATTAATCGTTATCGTAATGTAGGAATCATGGCACATATTGATGCTGGTAAGACTACAACTACTGAACGTATTCTTTTATATACTGGTCGTACTCATAAGATTGGTGAAGTCCATGATGGAAGTGCAACAATGGATTGGATGGAGCAAGAACAAGAGCGAGGAATTACGATTACTTCTGCGGCTACTACTTGTTTCTGGAAGGGAATGGATAATCAATTTGATGATCATAGAATTAATATTATTGATACTCCTGGACACGTAGATTTTACGATCGAGGTTGAAAGATCATTAAAAGTATTAGACGGCGCTTGCGCCGTTTTTTGTGCAGTTGGTGGTGTAGAGCCACAATCTGAAACAGTTTGGAGACAAGCCAATAAATATAATGTTCCAAGGATTGGTTTCGTTAATAAGATGGATCGTTCAGGTGCAGATTTTTTACGTGTAGTTGATCAGATTAAATCAAGATTAGGTGCTAATCCTGTACCTATGCAAATTGCCATCGGTGCTGAAGAGGGTTTTGAGGGAGTTATTGATTTAATTCGAATGAAGGCTATCTATTGGAATGAAGCCGATCAAGGCGCGACTTATGAAGACAGAGATATACCCTCTGATTTACAAAGTCTTGCAGAAGAAAAACGTGAATTCATGATTGAGTCTGCTGCAGAAGCAAATGAAGAGCTTATGGAAAAATATCTTGAAGAAGGAACTCTTAGTGATGATGAAATTAAAGAGGGTATCCGTCTTCAAACTATTGCAAATGAAATCATACCAATGTTTTGTGGAACAGCTTTTAAAAATAAGGGCGTTCAGGCTGTATTAGATGCAATGATAATGTATATGCCATCTCCTGAGGATGTTGAACCTATTAGTGGTATCTTAGATGATGCTGCTGAAACTGTAGCTCCAAGACCACCATCTGATGATGAACCATTTGCTGCTTTAGCTTTTAAAATTGCTACTGATCCTTTTGTCGGAAACTTGACATTCTTTAGAGTTTATTCTGGCGTATTGAAATCAGGCGATTTTGTTTATAACTCATCCAAAGACAAGAAAGAGCGTATTGGTAGAATTGTGCAAATGCATTCTAATGATCGTGAAGAAATTAAAGAGGTTAGAGCTGGTGATATTGCTGCAGCGATTGGCTTAAAAGATGTCACAACTGGTGATACTTTGTGTGACATGAAAGATAAGATTGTCCTAGAAAGAATGGAATTTCCTGAGCCAGTTATTGCAGTTGCAGTTGAACCTAAAACTAAAGTTGATCAGGAAAAAATGGGTATTGCTTTAGGTAAGTTAGCAAATGAAGACCCATCTTTTAGGGTCTCTACTGATGAAGAATCTGGACAAACTATTATCGCTGGTATGGGTGAACTGCACTTAGATATCATTGTTGACAGAATGATGCGTGAATTTGATGTAGGTTGTAATGTTGGTGCTCCTCAAGTTGCATATCGTGAAACAATTACTACGTTAGTTGAGCATGAACATAAATTTGCTAAACAATCTGGTGGTCGTGGTCAGTATGGGCATGTATATCTTCGTATTGAACCTCAAAAACCTGGTGCTGGCTATGAGTTTGTTGATGAAATTAAGGGCGGTGTTATTCCTAAGGAATACGTTCCTGCTGTAAATAAAGGCGTACAAGAGCAAATGCAAAATGGTGTTATTGCGGGCTTTCCTCTAGTTGACGTTAAGGTTACAGTTTATGATGGTTCATACCATGATGTAGACTCAAATGAGATGGCTTTTAAAATTGCAGCTTCTATGTGTATTAGAGAAGGTGTGAAGCTTGCTAATCCTCAACTACTTGAACCAATGATGAATGTTGAAGTGTCAACGCCTGAGGATTATATGGGTGATGTGATGGGCGATTTAAATCGTAGAAGAGGCATTGTAAGTGCTATGGATGACACGCCAGCTGGTAAGCAAATTAAAGCAGCAGTTCCTTTAGCAGAAATGTTTGGCTATGCAACTGATCTAAGATCAATGTCTCAAGGCCGTGCTAACTATTCTATGGAATTTGCTAAATATACAGCTGCTCCAAGAAATGTAGCAGATGACGTTATTGAAAAATTAAATACTTAATAGGGGATTAGAAATGGCAAAAGAAAAATTTGAAAGAACCAAACCACACGTAAATGTGGGAACAATTGGTCACGTTGACCATGGAAAAACTACTTTAAC
>JGI24540J26637_10000228_pt1 | contig 22740 bp, 13 predicted proteins | sample NorSeaMetagenome_FD_26637 | JGI IMG/M metagenome (IMG submission 26637)
TCTGTAAAAATAATTTTAATACCTTTGTTTAAGAAAGCCAACTCTCTCATTCTTTTAATAAGAATATTTGCACTAAATTTTATAGAAGAAAAAATTTCTTTTGATGGCAAAAATGTTATTTGAGTTCCAGTTTCTTTAGATTTTCCTGTAACTTTCAATGGTGCTTTTGCTTCACCATTTTTAAATTCTATAAAATGTTTCTTTCCATCTCTGTTTATCTCTAATTGTAAAGACTCAGACAGGGCATTAACAACAGAAACTCCAACTCCATGAAGTCCACCTGAAACTTTATATGAGTCATGATCAAACTTACCACCAGCATGAAGTTGTGTCATTATAACTTCTGCAGCTGATTTTTTTTCTCCTTTGTGCATATCAACAGGAATTCCTCTACCATCATCATTAACTGTAATGGTTCCCTCTGAATTAATTCTCACATTAATATTTTTACAATGACCTGCTAAAGCTTCATCTATAGAGTTATCAACAACTTCATAAACCATATGATGTAAGCCGGTTCCATCATCTGTATCTCCAATATACATTCCTGGTCTTTTTCTAACGGCTTCAAGACCTTTTAAAACTTTTATAGAGTCTGCTTGATATGTATTTTTATTTGTCATTTTTTAAATTTTTGGAAAAAAAAATTATAACATTTTTTAAAAAAAATGCTGATTTATCTTTGTTAAAATAAGTGAAAAAAAGCTAATTAGACCAATAAATCAAGGCTTATTTAATGGCGGAGAGAATGGGATTCGAACCCATGAAAGGATTGCTCCTTTACACGCTTTCCAAGCGTGCGCCTTCAACCACTCGGCCACCTCTCCAATTTATTTTTCTTTTGAAATCTTGAGAACACCAATAAAAGCCTCTTGAGGAATTTCTACTCGTCCAAATTGTTTTGATCTAGCCTTACCTTTTTTTTGTTTTTCAAGAAGCTTTCTTTTTCTGTCTGTCGCTCCTCCACCATGAATTTTAGTTAAAACATCTTTTTTAAAACCTTTAATAGTTTCTCTTGCTATTATCTTGCCACCAATTGCAGCTTGAACTGGTATCATAAAATTATGTCTTGGAATTAGATCTTTTAATTTTTCACAAACTTCTCTTCCTGTTCTTTGAGCAAAATCTTTATGGATCATCATCGCTAACGCATCAACTGGTTCTGCATTAACTAAAATTCCAAGTTTTACTAAATCACCTTCTCTATGTTCAATTATTTCATAATCAAAACTAGCATACCCACTAGTCATTGATTTTAAACGATCATTAAAATCAAAAACAACTTCATTTAAAGGCAATTCATAATTTACGACCGCTCTATTTCCAGAATAACTTAAATTAGTTTGTACTCCTCTTTTATCCTGGCACATTTTTATTATTGAACCCAAATATTCATCTGGAGTAATTATTGTTGCTTTTATCCATGGTTCTTCAATTAATTTAATTAATGTTGGATCTGGTAAACTTGATGGATTATGTAGATCAATCATATCTCCATTATTCATATGAACTTTGTATACAACTCCCGGGGTTGTTGTTAGCAAGTTTACGTCAAATTCTCTTTCTAATCTTTCTGTGACAATTTCTAAATGAAGTAATCCTAAAAACCCACATCTAAACCCTAATCCCAAAGCTGAAGATGACTCAGGCTCAAATGAAAAACTTGCATCATTTAATTGTAATTTAGCTAAACCATCTTTTAATTTTTGATATTCAGAGCTATCTACTGGAAACAATCCACAAAAAACTACAGGTTTACTTGGTTTAAAACCTGGCAGTGCTTCTTTTAAAGGTTTAGCAGCATCACATATTGTGTCACCAACTTTTGTTTCTGATAAAACTTTTATTCCAGTTGTTATAAAACCTATTTCTCCAGCATTTAATTCATTAATATCTGTTGCTTTTGGAGTAAAAACACCAACTTTTTCAATAATATACTCTTGATTAGTAGACATCATTTTAATTTTCATATTTTTTGAAATTTTACCGTCAATAACTCTTACAAGGATGACAACTCCTAAATATGTGTCGTACCAACTATCAACCAATAAACATTTTAAATCACCTAAACTCTCACCTTTGGGGCTAGGTAAAACTTTAATAATTTGCTCTAAAATATCTTCTATACCCTCACCTGTTTTTCCTGAACAAGGAATTGCTCCCTCTGTATCAATACCTATTACTTCTTCAATTTGTGTTTTTGTTCTATCTAAATCTGATGCCGGAAGATCTACTTTATTTAAAACTGGAACAATTTCATGATTAATATCAAGAGCCTGATAAACGTTTGCAAGAGTTTGAGCTTCTACTCCTTGCGTGCTATCAACAATTAAAATTGAACCCTCGCAAGCATAAAGAGATCTACTTACTTCATAACTAAAATCTACATGTCCCGGGGTATCTATAATATTTAAAATATAATTTTTACCATCTTTTGCTTTATAATTAAGTTTTACTGTTTGAGCTTTAATTGTAATGCCTCTTTCACGCTCAATATCCATTGAGTCAAGAACTTGAGCTTTCATTTCTCTTTCAGTAAGTCCGCCACAACTATGAATTATCCTATCTGCTATTGTGGATTTACCATGATCAATATGAGCAATAATCGCAAAATTTCTAATATTATCAATATTGCTCATTTGCTTTAAGAACGTATCTTAGCGCCAGTTTTACTTTCAACTGTTTTTATTATTAAATTATTTATGTTTTCTAGATCATTATCATTCAATGTCTTTTCAGTAGACTGTATGGTTACACTAATTGCTATTGATTTTTGATTTTCTGGAATATTTTCACCCTCGTAAACATCAAAAACTTTAATATTACTAATTAATTTTTGATCTACGCTTGAAACAGCATTAATTAAATCCTGAGCTTTTACCTCTTTAGCAACTATAAATGCAAAGTCTCTCTCAGATTTTTGATAATCTGAGACTTCGAATTTAGTTTTTTGATCATTTAGTGTTTTTTTTGGTAACTTTAAATTATCTAAAAAAATTTCAAAACCTACCAAAGACTCTGTTTTAATATCTATCTTTTTTAAAATATTTGGATGTATTTCTCCAAAATAAGCTGCNACTTGATCTTTACCTCTATTTAAAAACAATCTACCTGACTTNCCTGGATGGTAATAATTTGGAGTTTCACTATCTATAAAAAATTTATCTGCGTTGTAGCCTGCTTCAACTAAAGTTTGAACTACATCTCTTTTAACATCAAACAAATCAACATTTCTCTCTTTTTCAATCCATGACAATCTTGATTTTTTACCTGCTGACAAACCACAGACTACAGTATTTTGTTCACCTGGATTAGAACCAGTAAAAACAGGACCTATTTCAAATATTGATAAATCTTTGAAACCTCTGTCTAAATTCTTATTCATATACATTATTAAATTTGAAAATATTGAGTTTCTCAACACTCCTAGCTCTGAACTTATTGGATTAACAATTTTAATTTCTTTATATTTGTCTTTAAAATGATCATTATAATTTGAGTCAGTAAATGACCATGTTATAGCTTCTAAATAACCTTTTGAAGCAATTGCTCTTTGTAAGAAATGAAATAATTTTTGTGATTGAGTTAAAGTAGATTTAGTTCTTTCTTTAATTGGATCGATAATTTTAATCTTATCATAGCCAGTTATTCTAACTAACTCTTCAACAATATCTATTTCTTGTGAAATATCTGGTCTCCATGTTGGAATGGTTAATTTTAAATGATTTTTTTCTTTTTTAATTTTAAAACCAAGATCTTCTAAGATTTTAAACGTTTCTTTAATTGAAATTTTAAAACCAGTTATTTTTTCAAATAAATTAGGATCAAATTTAATAGTTTTAGTTTTGTTTATTTCAATTCTCTGAATATCAATTTTACTAATTTCTCCACCACAAATCTCTCTAATTAATAATGCTGCTTTATTTAAACCATCTTCAATGGATAATGGATCAATACCTCTTTCAAATCTAAACTTTGCATCTGTATCTAAGTTTAGTTTTTTTGATGTGCTTCTAATAGATCTGGGATCAAAATAAGCTGACTCTAATAAAATATTTTTAGTATCAAATTCTGTACCAGATCTTGTTCCTCCAATAATTCCACCTAATCCCAATACACCCTTGCCATCACTAATTACACACATTCCATCTTCTAATTTATAACTTTTATTATCTAGAGCTATGAATTCTTCACCCAATTTTGAATTTCTAACTACAATGCCTTTTTCAATTTTATCAGCATCATAAGCGTGCAACGGTCGATTTATATCAAGCATTACATAATTAGTAATATCAACTATTGCTGAAATTGGCTTTTGCCCTATTGAAACCAATTTATCTTTTAGCCATTTGGGACTTTCAGTATTTTTTACATTAGTAATTAAACAACTACCAAAAGAACTACATGCTTGATTTTTTTCTTTATTAATTTTTACTTTTAAAGTTTGCTTAGTATTCGACTTAATTTTTTTTTGTTTAAAATTTTTTAGTTTTCCAAAACCTGATGCAGCAAGATCTCTAGCTATTCCTCTAACACCTAGACAGTCTGACCTATTAGGTGTAATTGATAAATCTATAAGATTTGAATTTGATTTTGAAAAATAACTTTTTCCAATACTCTTTTCATATTTTTTTGATGATAATTCTGTAATTCCATCACTTTCATCCGATAAATTTAATTCAGATTCAGAACAAAGCATCCCATATGAAGTAACATCTCTAATCTTAGCAACAACTAACTTTACTTTATTTTTTGGAACTACCGCTCCAGGAGGAGCGTATATTGTAATTAATCCCTCTCTTGCATTCGGTGCACCACATACAACTTTTTTTAATTCTTTTTCTCCAACATCAACATCACAAACTTTAAGCCGATCTGCATTTGGATGTTTTTCAGTCTTTATAATTTTTGCTACTTTGAATAAATCAAGACCTTCATACAAGTTTTCTACGCTTTCAACTTCCAGCCCAACATTCGTTAACTGTTCTAGAAGTTTTTCTTCATTTAATTTTGTATCTAAATGATCTTTTAACCAATCAAATGTGATTTTCATCGGCTCAAACCTCTATAATTTGTTGGTACATCCAAAGGATCAAAACCAAAATGATTTAACCATCTATAATCACAATCAAAGAAAGCTCTTAAGTCATTAATACCATATTTAAGCATTGCTAATCTATCAATCCCAATCCCAAACGCATACCCTTGATACTTTGACGGATCAACTTTGACATTTTTTAAAACATTAGGATGGACCATTCCACAACCTAAAATTTCAAGCCATTGGTCACCTTCTCCGATAACTATTTTTCCATCTTTAATTTCATAACCAATATCTACCTCCGCTGAAGGTTCAGTAAATGGAAAATGACTTGGCCTAAATCTCATTTTAATTTTTTCAACTTCAAAAAATTCTTTAATAAAATAATTTAAACAACCTTTTAAGTGACCCATGTTAATATTTTTGTCTATATGTAATCCTTCTACTTGATGAAACATTGGTGCATGTGTTTGATCACTATCGGATCTATAAGTTCTTCCAGGTGCAATGATCTTAAATGGAGGCTTNTCTTTCAACATAGTTCTAATTTGAACTGGCGATGTATGAGTTCTTAGTAAAATTTCTTTATTTTCATCAAGATAAAATGTGTCATGCATATCTCTCGCTGGATGATTGTCAGGAGTGTTTAAGGCAGTAAAATTNTTATATTCATTTTCAATATCTGGACCCTCCTCAACACTAAAACCTATTTCAGAAAAGATTGATGAAATTTCATCTATAGTTTGTGAAACAGGATGAATTTTACCTCTAATAAATGATCGTTCAGGAAGAGTTACATCAATTTTTTCTTTTTCTAATTTTTCATTTATTTTTTTTGATTCAATTTCATTAATTTTGTTAGTAATTAAATTTTGCAACTCATCCTTGATTTGATTTANATCTGATGCAAATTTTTTTCTATCTACCTCTGGTATAGATCCAATATTTTTGAATTGAGTAGAAACCAAACCATTTTTCCCAAATAACTCTGTCTTGATTTGATTAATTTCTTCTAAACTTAAATTATTATTAAGTTTGGCTAAATAGTCATTTTTAATATTTTTTATGTCTGACATATTGATAGATTATTTCNTTAAGAAATAAAAACAATAGCGAAGATTAATTTAAAGCNGATTGAGCTTTTTGTACAATTGTTTTAAATGCNTCTGGGCTATCGTAAGCAATTTCAGCTAGAATTTTTCTATCAATTGTGATTCCACATTTTCCAAGACCATTGATAAATTTAGAATAAGTCAAACCTTCAGCTCTAACACCNGCATTAATTCTTTGTATCCATAGAGATTTGAAATCTCTTTTTTTATTTCTTCTATCTCTGTAAGCATACTGCATCGCCTTTTCCATAGCTTGCTTTGCAACTCTGATAGTATTTTTTCTTCTGCCCCATTGNCCTTTGACAGCTTTTAAAACTTTTTTATGTTTTGCTTTGCTAGTTACGCCTCTTTTTACTCTTGCCATTATTAACCTCTTAAACTGTAAGGCATGTATGATTTAACAATTTTGCCATCTTGTTTTGACATAGTTGTTGTGCCTCTTAATTTTCTAATTTGAGAATTCGTTCTTTTAATCATACCATGTCTTTTACCAGCCTGGGCTGTCATTACTTTGCCCGTTGCAGATATCTTAAATCTTTTTTTAGCTGAGCTTTTTGTTTTTANTTTTGGCATAATTCTGCGGTGTTATACAAAGATTGATATAAATTTACAACCTATATTAAGGCCTATAAAGGCTGAATTACCATGATCATTTGCTTACCATCAAACTTAGGGTGCAATTCTACCTTACCAATATCCTTCATGTCTTCTTTGATCTTATCCATCAATTCTTTTCCTAGGTGAGAGTGCTGTAGTTCACGACCTTTAAATCTAACNGTAAATTTTACTTTATCTCCCTTAGCTATAAATTTTTTTGCATTTTTAACCTTAAAATCATAATCATGTGTTTCTGTAACAGGTCTCATTTTAATTTCTTTTAATAAAACAATTTTTTGTTTTTTCTTAGCAATATTTGCTTTCTTTTGGGCGTCATATTTAAACTTACCCATATCCATAATTTTACAAACAGGTGGGTTTGCGTTGGCAGCTATCTCTATTAAATCTAATCCTTGATTTTTTGCCATTGAAATTGCCTCATTAGTATTCATCACACCAAGGTTTTCACCATCACTTGCTATAACCTGTACATCAGGAGACGAGATTCTATTATTAGATCTAGGACCTCTGTCTTTTGTTCTTCTTTGAAAGTAATTTTGTTTAAAATCTGCCACTTAGTTTGAGGATGCTTTGTTTAAAGCAGAGAAAGTTTTTAAGAATAAATTTAAATCCATATTTTCTTGTTTGTTCGAGTCCAATCTTCTAATCGTTACAGAGTTAGAGTCAACTTCTTTTTTACCACAAATTAATAAAAGAGGTATTTTTGCTAATGAATGATCTCTTATTTTGTAATTTAAATTATGTTTTTTTAAATCAACGTTTGAACTTATGCCTNCTTGTTTAATTTTTTTTGACACTTCAATGGCATAATCATCAAATTCTTCTGATATTGGTATTACAACTGTTTGTAATGGAGAGATCCAAAAAGGAAATTTTCCAGCATAGTTTTCAATAAGAATTCCTATAAATCTTTCTAAAGATCCAAATAAAGCTCGATGAAGCATAACAGGTACTTTTTTAGTTCCATCTTTATCAACATAAGAAGCATCCAATCTTCCTGGTAAGTTTAAATCAACTTGTAAAGTTCCACACTGCCAATCTCTACCAATTGCATCTCTTAATACAAACTCGATTTTTGGACCATAAAATGCACCCTCTCCTTTATTAATAGTATATTCTAACTTGGATGCTTTAACCGCTTCAAGTAAAGAAGCTTCAGCTTTATCCCAAACTTCATCTTCCCCAACTCTTACTTCTGGTCTGTCAGCATATTTAAGAATTACATTTTCAAAACCTAAATCTTTATAAATATCCAAAATCAAATTAGTAACCTCTAAACATTCACTTGTAATTTGATCTTCGGAACAGAATATATGAGCGTCATCCTGTGTAAATGCTCTCACCCTTAATAGACCATGCAAAGCTCCTGATGGTTCATAACGATGTACTTTTCCAAATTCTGTAATTCGTAAAGGGAGATCTCTATAGCTTTTTAAACCTTGGTTAAATACTTGAATATGTCCAGGACAATTCATGGGTTTAATTGCAAATACTTTTTCATCTGGTGTTTCAGATGTGTACATATTTTCTCCATATTTTTCCCAATGACCAGATTTTTCCCACAATTGTCTATCTAATATCTCTGGCGTATTTACTTCTTTATATCCTGCTGCATCCTGTCTGCCTCTCATATAATTAATTAATTTTTGAAATAAAGCCCATCCTCTTTCATGCCAAAATACAGACCCTGGACTTTCTTCTCTAAAATGAAATAAATCCATTTCTTTTCCAAGTTTTCGATGATCTCTTTTTTCAGCTTCTTCAATTCTTTTTAAATATTCATCTAAATCTTTTTGGGTTGCCCAGCTTGTTCCATATATTCTTTGCAACATTTCATTGTTAGAGTCTCCTCTCCAATAGGCTCCTGAAACTTTAGTAAGTTTAAAAAATTTTCCAATTTTACCTGTTGAAGAAAGATGGGGCCCTCTACATAAGTCATGCCAATCACCATGAAAATAAATAGACACATCCTCATTTTCTGGAATTGCTTCAATCAATTCTGCTTTATAGGTTTCTCCTTTTTCTTTAAAATGTGAGATAGCTTTATTTCTTTCCCAAACTTCTCTTTTTGTAATTTCATTTCTATCTACAATTTCTTTCATCTTATTTTCAATTTGTTCCAAATCATCTTCAGTAAAAGGTTCTTTTCTAGCAAAATCATAATAAAAGCCATTTTCAATAACTGGACCAATAGTTACTTGTGTTCCAGGAAATAATTCTTGAACAGCCATAGCTAAAATATGAGCTGTATCATGTCTTATAGTTTCTAAGCCCTCAGGGTTTTTTGATGTAAAAATTTTAATTGAACAATCTTTTTCTATTAAAAAATCTAAATCTTTTAGATCGCCATCAATACTTATAACCATTGCTTGTTTAGCAAGTGACTTACTAATTTTTTCAGCTACATCTAGACCTGTAACTTTGTCTGGAAATGATAAATTATTTCCATCGGGTAATGTAATTATAGGCATTTAATTTAATATTCTTTTATACTCTGAATAAGTAGAAAAGCACATTTTTTCAACATTAAATTTTTGAATTATGTTTTTTCTACCTTCTCTACCTATTGAATTTAATGACGCTTCATCCATAGAAAGTATTTTTAAAATTTTTTGGCTTAATGATTTCGCATTGTTAGACTCAAATAAAAAACCTGTTTTTTCATCTATTACTGTTTCTTTAGAGCCACCAATATTACTTGCAATTATAGGCTTTTCCATTGATTGAGCTTCAACAGCAACTCTTCCAAAAGCCTCTGGCTCAATTGATGCTGACACCACTATATCTGAAACTTTGTAAGCTAAAGCCATATCTTTACAATGATCAATAAACTTTACCTGATTAATTAATCTATACTGCTCTGTAAGTCTGATAAGTTTTTTTTTATATAAATCTCTCCCTTGATCACTTCCAAGTATCACAGCATAAAAAGCTTCATACCCAAGTTCAATATTAACTAAATTAATTGCCTCTATAAAAACTTCTTGTCCTTTCCATCCTGTTAATCTTCCAGGTAAAAGAATTATTTTTTTATCTTTTTCTATTTCCCATTTTTTTAATAATTTTTTTTCATCACTATCTAACTTGGTAGTTGGATCAAAATAGTCAACGTTGATACCTCTAAAAATAACTAAAAGTTTTTTTTTAGCATTAAGATATTTAGTATAATTTTCTTTGATGTGAGAAAAAATAAAATTAGATCCCGCTATAATTAAATCAGACCTAACCATTACAGAATTATAAAATTTTTTAATTTTACTATTGAAATTATAAGTCCCGTGAAAAGTAGTAACAAATTTTCTACCAGTAATTTTAGCNGCTATCAAACAAGACCAAGCTGGCGCTCTACTTCTAGCATGTACAATTGAAATATTATTAATAAGTATGATGAAAATTAAAGCTAAAAAATTAATAAATATAATTAATGGATTTTTACTATGGACAGGAAGTTTTATTATTTTTACTTTTTTTTTGTCTATAAATTTAAGAAGCTCTCCTCCACTAGTTACAATATAAGATCCACAATTATTTTCAGGTAAATAATGAGCAATATCATAACAACCTGTCTCTGCTCCTCCGTAACCTAATTTTGGTATGACCTGTAAAACTTTTAAATTAGACGACATTTGATATGATTATATATTATTAGATTAAACATATAAACGATTATGACTCATTTCAAATATCTCAAAATCTCAAAAAGTAAGAAAATAAGATTTATTTGTAACATTTATAAAAACGCTCCATTTATTGTTTTTTTGCATGGCTTTATGTCTGATTTAGAAGGAAAAAAACCAAATGCTTTTTTAAAATTTGCTAAACAAAATAAACTAAGTTTTTTAGCACTAGAATATACAGGACATGGAAAATCATCAGGAAAATTTACTAATGGCAATATTACAAAATGGAGTAATGAAACATCGGTTCTTATTAAAAAATTTGTTAAACAAAATGACTTTANTATTGTTGGCTCAAGTATGGGTGCGTGGTTAGCACTTAAACAGTTTCAGCAATTTAAAAGTCAAATAAAGGGATTTTTGGGAATTGGATCTGCGCCTGAATTTTTAGAAAATTTGATGTGGAAAAAATTTACAAAAAAAATGAAATCTGAAACTATTCAAAAAGGAATTCTACAATTAAAACATGGCAACTATGAATATCCAATCACTCTCCAGTTAATAAAAGATGGTAGAAAAAATAAGGTTTTAAACAAAAAAATTAAATCTAAAATAAATATCACTATGGTACATGGACAAAAAGATGAGGTTGTGCCCGTTTCTTATTCAAGAAAAGTTTTGAAAATTTTTCTAAATGCCAAAAAAAAATTAGTAATTGTTAAAGNTGGAGACCACAGTTTATCAAGTCAAAAATGGCTTAAAATAATAATAAAAGAACTTAAATTGATTATTTAGCCAACTTCTTTAATAACTGGTTTGTGACTAATTGGATTACTTAATTTATCTAACATTTCTTTCGGACAAACTTGAACAAAATTCTTTAACTCTTCATCATAATTTTCAATTAACAATTTTGATAAATTAGATCCTGTTTCTTCAAAATGTTCTTTGATTAAACCTTTAAGATATGTTTTCCAGTAATCTGTTTCTACATTTTGCCATACAACAGATTCGTTGTTTACTTTTTTTTCAAATTCTGATGATTTATCATAAATAAATGCCATTCCCCCTGTCATACCCGCTGCAAAATTATCGCCTACATCACCTAAGATTACTACTGTTCCTCCTGTCATATATTCACAACCGTTAGAGTCACATCCTTCAATTACGGTAGTTGCTCCAGAGTTTCGAACCGCAAATCTTTCTCCCGCTTGCCCAGCTGCAAATAATTTTCCTGATGTAGCACCATATAAAACTGTATTTCCTATAATGGTGTTTTCATTTGAAATTANATTGCTTTCATCAGACAATTTGATTGAGATTGTAGCACCTGATAACCCCTTACCTACATAATCATTAGCATCTCCTTTAAGAACAAGTTTTAAGCCTTTTGCTGAAAAGGCACCAAATGACTGTCCTGCTGATCCTTTGAAATTTAATACTAAAAAGTTTTCATTAAGTTTTTCATATCCATATTTATTATATAGATGATGAGATATTCTTGTTCCAACAGCTCTATTTGTATTTTTAATCTCATATTCTTTTTCTATTTTTTCAGAACTATCTAAAGCTTTCTCAATTTCTGGCCAAATTTCTTGATCAAGTGTATCTGGTACATGATTTATTTCCTGGTTTTCACAATATCTTTTATTATTACCATTATCTGCCTGTACAAAAAGTGGGTTCAAATCTAAATCATCAAGATTCGGAGAGGCTTTACTAACCTGCATTAAAAGATCTGTCCTTCCAATAATTTCATTTAATGATTTAAAACCTATTTTTGCTAAAATTTCTCTTACTTCGGATGCAATAAATGTAAATAAATTTACTACTTTGTCTGGAGTCCCTGTAAATTTTTCTCTAAGTTTTTCATCTTGAGTGCAAACACCAACTGGACATGTGTTTGAATGACATTGTCTAACCATGATACAACCCATCGCAACTAAAGCGGTTGTTGCTACTCCGTATTCTTCAGCTCCCATCATTGCTGCAATAACAACATCTCTTCCTGTTTTAATTCCACCATCAGTTCTTAAAGTAACTTTGTGTCTTAAATTATTTAAAGTTAAAACCTGATTGGCTTCTGTCAAACCCATTTCCCAAGGAATTCCCACATACTTAACACTAGTTTGTGGTGTTGCACCAGTACCACCATTGTGTCCCGATATTAATATGATGTCTGCTTTCGCTTTGGCTACTCCAGCTGCAATTGTTCCTACACCTGATGAAGCAACAAGCTTAACTCCAATTCTTGCTTTAGGGTTTATTTGTTTTAAATCATAAATAAGTTGGGCAAGATCTTCTATAGAATAAATATCGTGATGTGGTGGGGGAGAAATCAATGTAACTCCAGGTGTTGAGTGTCTTAGTTTTGCAATTTCCTCTGTAACTTTAAAGCCTGGTAATTGCCCACCTTCTCCAGGTTTAGCTCCTTGAGCTATTTTAATTTCAATTTCATTACAATTGTTTAGATAATTAACTGTAACACCAAATCTTGCTGATGCTATTTGTTTTACTCTAGAGTTTGCACTATCTCCATTTTCTAAAACTTTAAACCTGCTCTCATCTTCTCCNCCTTCACCACTACAAGATGCACCTTTAATTCTATTCATTCCAGTAGCAAGAGTTTCATGAGCCTCTTTTGAAAGAGCTCCATGTGACATGCTTCCACTGCCAAATCTCTTAAGTATATTTTGTATTGGCTCAACCTCTGAAATTTCTATTGGTCCTTTCAATTTTTTTGATCTAAAATCAATTAAATCTCTCAAATTAATTGGTGGTAAGNTATATATTCCTTCNGCATATCTCTTATAAGCTTCATAAGAATTAGATCCTACAGCACTTTGTAATAAATGAATTAACTTGCCTTGATATTGGTGTGTTTCTCCATTTTTACGGTATCTATATATTCCACCTATTGGTAAAATTGTTTCAGAACTATCAAATGCTTCCTTATGAATTGATCTGATTTTTTTTTCTAATCCTGTTAATCCAATTCCAGATATTTTTGATACAACGCCTGGAAAATAGTCAGCAACAATTGTTCTNCTTAAACCAACAGTTTCAAAATTACATCCTCCTCTATAAGAACTCAAAACAGAAATTCCCATTTTAGACATAATTTTTAATAGACCAGCATTCACTGATTTAATNTATCTCTCCACACATTCATCAAAACTAAATTTTCCAAAAAGTTTTTTTTCATGTCTTTGATATAAACTATCAAATGCAAGATAAGGATTTACTGTTGTTGCTCCTACACCAATCATGGTCGCAAATGAGTGTGTATCTAAAGCTTCTCCAGATTGAACGTTTATAGAGACATATCCTCTTAATTTTTTTTCTATCAAAAATGAATTGATTGCACCAACACACAAAAGCATAGGAATTGGCAAATTAGTTTCTGATAATTCTTTATCACTTAAAATTAATTGGGTAATACCTTGCCTCACGGCAATTTCTGCATCTTTTTGAATTTTTTTTAATGACTGAAACAAACTTTGGTCTTTTGAAAAAGTACAATCTATAACTAATGAATTTTTGCCAAAAAAATTAATAAATTTATCAAATTGAGAATTTGATAAAATAGGGCTATTTAAAACGTATATATTTTGTTTGGTTAAATTATCAAAATCTAAGATGTTACCCAAATTTCCAAATCTTGTTTTTAAACTCATAACCTTATTTTCTCTTAAGGAGTCGATTGGTGGATTTGTTACTTGACTAAAATTTTGTCTGAAAAAATGATATAGAGGTCTATATTTATCAGACAATACTGCAAGAGGTGTATCATCTCCCATAGAGCCTATCGCTTCTTTTGCATCTTCAGCCATTGGGTGCAAAATAAGCTCTAAATCTTCTAGACTCATTCCAAATGTGTATTGTCTTCGTCTTAAGTCATCTCCAGAAAATGTATTTTTTTCCCCAGAAATAGTAATTTTTTCGTCTAAATCGATAATTTGAGAATTAAAGTGTTTATATTCCTTTGCTAAATAATCTTTAATTTTACTATTAGTAAATACTTTTCCTTTTTCAATTCTAACCCCTATTATTTCTCCTGGACCCAATCTTCCTTTTGTTAAAATTTTCTTCTCATTTAGTTCGATCATGCCTGTTTCAGAACCTGCAAATAATAAATTATCTTTAGTAATTGCATATCTTAATGGTCTTAATCCATTTCTATCATTTGCAGCAATTACCCACTCATTATCTGTTCCAGCTATAGCCGCAGGTCCATCCCAAGGTTCCATCGTACTATTCAAAAAATTAAATAATTGTTGGTGATCTTTAGATAGAGTTTTATTCTTTTTAGACCAAGCATCAGGCACTAACATTAATTTTGCTAGTGGCGCTGGCTGACCTGANATATTTAATAATTCAAAAACNTTATCTAAAGCTGCAGAGTCAGATGCACCTTGTTGAATTACTGGTTTTAAATTTTCTATGTTATCAAAAAGAGGACTATTCATTTCTTGCTCATGAACTTTCATCCAATTTTTATTTCCTCTATATGTATTAATTTCTCCATTATGAGCAATCGCTCTAAATGGTTGAGCTAAATTCCAGCTTGGTGCTGTATTGGTAGAAAATCTTTGATGAAAAATTGCATATCTTGAGACAAATCTTTCNTCCTTTAAATCTAAGAAAAAATCTGAGATAGCTTCTGCTAAAAACATTCCCTTATAGATAATTGATTTTGAGCTAAGTGAACAAATATAAAAATTATTCAAAGAAACTTGAAAAGCTTTGTTTTCTATTATTCTTCTTGTTTCATATATTTTTCTCTCAAGATCTTTGTTAAGTAATTCTGGGTTATTAGATTTAAATAGTACTTGAATAATTTCAGGCATTGTTTGAAATGCTTTTTCACCTAAAACTTTTGGATTAACTGGAACTTGTCTCCAGCCATATATGCTAAAATCATTTTTTGTTAATTCGCTCTCAACTATTGTTTTGCAGCTTTCTTGTGCTGCATAATCATTTCTTGGTAAAAAAATCATTCCAACACATATTTCTGAATTATCGTAGGAATGACCAGTGACTTCTATTTTTTCTATAAAAAAATCCTTTGGTATCTCTACATGTATACCTGCACCATCCCCTGTCTTTCCATCAGCGTCAACCGCTCCTCTATGCCAAACAGCTTTTAAAGCTTCAATTCCATACTCAACAACTTTACGAGACTTCTTCCCTTCGGTAGATGCAATTAAACCAACACCACAAGCATCGTGTTCCATCTCTTCAGAATAGACATGGTTTTTTTTTAGTATTTCAAGATTTTTTTTATAATTTTCCATTAAGCTACTCTTGGCTGTTTTAAACGCTTATTTTCTATATGCTTTTTAATTGAAGTGGCAGCATCTCTTCCATCTTTAATTGCCCAAACAACTAAAGATGCTCCTCTAATTATGTCACCTGCCGCAAAAACTCCACTCAAATTTGTTTCCATTGTATCAAAATCAGTTTTTATAGTTCCCCATTTTGTCACTTGTAATTCATTTGCGTCAAACAAGGTTGGTAAATCTTCAGGATCGAAACCCAGTGCTTTAATGACCATATCNGTTTTTACTTCAAAGCTTGNGTTTTCTTGAATCTCTGGTTTTCTTCTACCACTTTCATCAGGCTCACCTAATTTTATTTGATCTACAATTAATTTTTCAACTTTATTTGTTCCTTTGAATTCTTTGGGACTTGATAACCAAACAAACTCTACACCTTCTTCTTCAGCGTTAGCTACCTCTCTTGCTGATCCAGGCATATTCTCTTTATCTCTTCTGTATAAACACTTAACAGATTTCGCTTTTTGTCTTATTGATGTTCTTACACAGTCCATCGCTGTATCTCCACCACCAATAACAACAATATCCTTTCCTTCTGCATTCAAAATTCCCTTATCAAATAATTCTACCTTATCCCCTAATCCTTTTTTATTTGACGCTGTTAGAAAATCCATTGCTGGAAAAATATTATTTAAATCGTTTCCTGGAAGCTCAATCTCCCTAGCTTTATAAACTCCTGTTGCAATTAAAATTGCATCATGTTTTTTTCTTAATTGTTCTAAACTTGCATCTTTTCCAACTTCAAAATTTTGTATAAATTCAATTCCCCCATCTTTTAAAAGCTTCGTTCTTCTCTCAACAACTTCTTTCTCAAGTTTAAAATTTGGAATACCGTAAATCAGTAATCCTCCAGCCCTATCATATCTGTCATAAACTGTAATTTTATATCCACTTTTTCTCAATTCTTCAGCAGCAGCTAGTCCAGCTGGACCCGCACCAATTATTCCAATACTTTCATTTTTTTCATTAGAAATATTTATAGGTTTTACCCAACCTTGTTCCCATGCATTATCAGTAATATATTTTTCTATTGAGCCGATTGTAACTGTTCCATGGCCAGATTGTTCAATAACACAATTTCCTTCGCACAATCTGTCTTGTGGACATATTCTTCCACAAACTTCTGGCATATTATTTGTGCTTTGAGATAATTCATAAGCCTCCTTAAGTCTTCCTTCTGCTGTTAGTTTTAGCCAATCTGGAATATTATTGCTTAATGGGCAGTGAACTTGACAAAAAGGAACNCCGCACTGGGAACATCTGCTGGATTGGTCCTTAGCCTTTTCATTGATAAATTGGTCATAAATCTCATTGAAGTCTTTTTTTCTGACATCTGTCTCTCTTTTAGGTGGAGTTTGTTGACCTATTTTTACAAACTTTAGCATTTTATCAGTCATATTTTTTTATAAGTTAAGGCAAATTATATATTGTTTTTATTAAATAAAGCTAAAAATAGGTCAGTTACTATGACCTTATTAAGCCATATAAGTTTGAAAATTATAGGATTTCTAATAATTGCATAGCTAATATGCTTAAATCGAATTGTTTTAAATGAATATTTTTTAAGTTAGGTAGATAAAATGCTACAGAACATTATAGAAGTTTTAATACTTTCCGCCATCCAAGGCATATCTGAGTTTTTGCCTATAAGTTCATCGGCACATCTAATAATAGTATCAAGTTTATATGAATTCAAGTCTGGCTCATTATTAATAGATATAAGTCTTCATCTAGGGTCTTTATTTGCAATCATATATTTTTTTAGAAAAGATTTATTAGACGTAAAAANTAATAAAAGACTTTTAAGTCTTATTATTGTNGGATCAATTCCATTAATAATTGTTGGATATATTTTATATTACACTGGAATTATTTATGAACTAAGAAATATTAAAATTATAGCATGGACAACTTTAATTTTTGGAATTGTTCTATTTATAGCAGATAGAAATCGTTTNGATAAAAAAATTTCTTCAAATTTAAATCTTCAATCAATTCTATTTATAAGTTTATTTCAGATTCTTTCTTTAGTTCCAGGAGTGAGTAGGGCAGGTATAACTATCACGGCTGCTAGAATATTAAGATTTAATAGGTTAGATTCAAGTAAAATTTCATTTTTACTTTCTATTCCAGCTTTAGCTGGTGCAAGTTTTTTAGGATTAAAAGATGTGTTTAATCAGCCAGTTGAATTTAGTTATTTAGTATTCATTGCTATATTAACATCTTTTATTTTTTCTTTTGTAACTGTAAAATTTTTTTTAATTTATATAAATAAATTTTCAATGAATGCTTTTGTAATATATAGAATTATCATAGCATTAATCTTATTTGCTTTGATTTATTAAGAATATTTTTTTTGAACCAATGGTAGTAGCTGAGATAGTAAAACACCACACAAAATAAAAAAGCATCCAAGTAAATTATTAATATCTAAAACTTGATTTAAAATATACCAAGCAGCAATAGTTGCAAATACTCCTTCTAAAGAAAAAATTATTGCAGCAGGGGCAGGGGAAATATTTTTTTGAGCATAAATTTGTAAAACGAAAGCAAAACCACCTGATAAAATACCAGCGTATAAGATAGAATTTATTTCTTTCATAATATCTAAATAAATAAACTCCTCGTAAATAAGTGCTATTATAGATGAAAACAAAGCAACAATTAGAGTTTGAGCAGCACCAAGAGTTAAAGGAAGATCGTATTTTTTAACAATTATTCCTGTAAAAATTATATGAGTACTCCAAAACAAAGCTCCAAGAATTACTAAACTATCTCCAAGTCTAACCGTAGCATCATAAAAATTTGTTAATAAATACCCTCCAATTAAACATAAAACTACTGATGGCCAAACACTCCAATGAATTGATGTTCTTTTAAATAAAAAAATTATGATTGGTACTATTGGAACATAAAAAATCGTAAAAAAAGCTGCATTAGCAACATCTGTATAAAGCAATGCAACTTGTTGCAAAGCGGAACCTAAAAATAAAGATAAACCAATTAAAAATGTGAGATTTATAAAAGTTTTAATGTCAGATTTAAACTCTGACTTATATTTTTTTAATTCAAATAAAAAAACTAACGGCGTAATTGCCAAAAACCCTATAAAAAATCTTACTGCATTAAATGTGAATGGGCCAATGTTGTCCATACCAGTATCTTGAGCAATAAAAGTTGTTCCCCAAATAAAAGTACACAGCAAAGCGCTTAATAATGAGGTGGTTTTTGACATGATTTATATTAGACAGCTAACTTGTAAGCAAAATTTTTACCTAAATTTTCTTTTAAGTCATTGTTAAATCTTGCAGCCTCAGCTCCATCTATAATTCTATGATCATAAGACAAAGATATTGGTAACATTGTTCTAGTTTGAAATTTTCCATTAATGAATATTTGTTTTTTTTGAGATTTACCTACTCCTAATATTGCAACTTCTGGATAATTTATGATTGGAGTAAAAAATGATCCTCCTATTCCTCCTANACTTGTAATAGTCATTGATCCACCAAATAACTCTTTTTTATCAATTTTAAGATTTCTACAAAGTTCACTAACTTCTTTTAATTCTTTGCTAAGTAATGAAATTTTTTTATTATTNGCATTTCTTATTTTGGGAACCATTAAGCCGTTTGGTGTATCAACAGCGATTCCAATATGGAAATATTTTTTTAGTGTCATTTTTCCAGTATCAATTTCATCAATTGAGGAATTAAAACTTGGGAATTTTTTTAAAGATGCAACTAATGCTTTTATTATAAATGCTAAAGGAGTAATTTTAATTTTTTCTCCAGTATACATATCTGTGAGAGAGCTTCTAAAGCTTTCCATTTCTGTAATGTCTGCCTCATCGTGATTGGTAACATGAGGTATAGTTGTCCATGAATTNGTTAGATAAGTAGAAGATAATTTTTTTACTCTTGGTATATCTTTTATTTCAATTTCTCCAAAATCGGAATGTTCAAACTCATTTTTAATTTTACTTGTCTTATTATCTTTTGTTTCATTAATATCTTTAGGTTTAGAANAAACAAATTTTTTAATATCATCTTCAATNACTCTTCCATCTTTTTCACTGCCAACTACTTGACTAATGTCTACTCCGAGTTCTCTNGCAAATTTTCGAGCTTTTGGACTTGCAGATGAAATATCATGAGAAGTAGTTTTAATTTCTTTAGTTTGGGTTTGTTCTATTTCTGGTTTTATTACTTTAATTTTTTTGAATTCTTTTTCAATTTCTTGCTTTTCTTCAGCTATTTCATTTAATTGTGACTTGTTATCTAAAACTAATATCAAATCACCTTCAGANACTTTATCACCNACTTTTGTTCTTAAAGATTTAATTTTGCCCTCAAAGTTTGATGGTATCTCAACGCTAGATTTNTCACTCTCTATTGTAATTAAAGGATCATTTTTTTTGAGNATTTGACCTTCTGAAACTAGTACTTCAATTACCTCAACATCTTTAAAATCNCCAATATTTGGTACTTTAACTTCAGTTTCTGACATTATAATTTAGTTGGCATTGGTTTTTCACCATCAATATTATATTTCTTTATTGCTTCTTTTGCATACTTTGATGCTATTAACTGTTCTTTAGCTAAGACACTCAAACCATATGCAACTAAATGTTCTTTATCTACCTCAAAGAACTTTCTTAAATTTTTTCTAGTATCACTTCTACCAAAACCATCTGTTCCTAAAGAGTAAAAACTCTTGNTAGTATAGGGNCTTATTTGATCAGAATTCATTCTCATATAATCTGATGCTGCCATTATTGGGCCTTCTGTTTTTCCAAGGCATTTTTCAACAAATGAAATTTTTTGCTCTTTGTCTGGATTTAAAAGATTGTATCTTTCAACTTCCATTCCATCTTTTCTTAATTCATTAAAACTTGTTACACTCCAAATTTCACTATCAATTTGATAATCATTTTGAAGAACTTCAGCTGCAGCCATCATTTCACGAAGTATAGTACCCGATCCTAATAATTGGATTTTTGTCTTCTTAAACTTATTGAATTCTTTTATCTTATACATTCCTTTAAGAATGCCTTCTTCGCAGTTTTTATCTTTTGGCATTTCAGGGTGAGAATAGTTTTCATTCATAGTAGTAATATAATAAAAAACATTTTCTTTCTTCTCATGCATTCTTCTTAAGCCTTCTCTAAAAATTACAGCTAACTCATAATGAAAAGTTGGATCATAAGTTACACAATTTGGTATTGTTGAGGCTATTAAATGGCTATGTCCATCTTGGTGTTGAAGTCCCTCTCCAGCTAAAGTAGTTCTCCCTGCTGTAGCACCAATTAAAAATCCTCTTGCCTGACTATCCCCAGCAGCCCAAGCGAGATCGCCAATTCTTTGGAAACCAAACATAGAATAAAAAATATAAATTGGAATCATTTCTATATCATGGTTTGTGTATGATGTAGCAGCAGCAATCCAAGATGACATTGCTCCAGCTTCATTAATTCCTTCCTCTAATACCTGTCCACTTTTATCTTCACGATAAGAACTTAACTGAGCAGAGTCTTCTGGTTCATATTTTTGACCTTCATGAGCATATATTCCAATTTTTTGGAAAAAACCTTCCATTCCAAATGTTCTTGCTTCATCAGGAATTATTGGAACCAACCTTGGTGAAATATTTTTATCTCTAAGTAAATTAGTGAACATTCTAACCATTGCCATTGTCGTGGACATCTCTTTTTCACCAGTAGAAACTTTCATAAAATCAAAAATATCTTTTGATGGTGCTTTAATTGGTTTTGCGTAAGTGGTTCTTTCAGGTAGGTAGCCACCTAAATTCAATCTTCTTTCTTTTAAATACTTAATTTCTGGTGATTTTTCATCAGGTTTAAAATATTCAATATTTTTAACTTGTTGATCAGTTAAAGGAACATCAAAACGATCTCTATAGTATAGCAAGTCGTCTACATCTAACTTTTTTGTTTGGTGAGTTGTGTTTACACTTTCACCTGTCTTACCCATTCCATATCCCTTAATAGTCTTGGCTATAATAACAGTTGGGCTTCCTTGGTTTTTTGAAGCCTTATCATAAGCTGCATATACCTTATGAGGATCATGACCGCCTCTATTTAACCTCCAAATATCTTTATCTGATAAGCTTGATACTAATTCTTGTGTTTCAGGATATTTACCAAAAAACTTTTCTCTTACATACGCACCATCTCTAGCTTTCATGGCTTGATACTCACCATCAACGGTTTCGTTCATTATTTTGACTAAATGACCTGTTTTATCATTTGCTATCAAAGAATCCCAGTATGAACCCCAAATTACTTTTATAACATTCCAACCTGCTCCACGAAAACTACCTTCTAATTCTTGAATAATTTTTCCATTTCCTCTAACAGGACCATCAAGTCTTTGAAGATTACAATTAACTACAAATATTAAATTATCTAACTTTTCTCTAGCAGCTAAACCTATTGCGCCCATCGACTCAGGTTCATCCATTTCTCCATCACCTAAAAATGCCCAAACTTTTCGACCCTCATCTTTAATAAGACCTCTGTTAATTAAATATTTCATGTATCTTGCCTGATAAATTGCTAGCATTGGGCCTAAGCCCATTGAAACAGTTGGAAATTGCCAAAACTTAGGCATCAACCATGGATGTGGATACGAGGAGAGTCCACCTGAATTTACTTCTTGTCTAAATCTATCTAATTGTTTTTCATCTAATCTGCCCTCTAAGAATGCTCTAGCATACATTCCTGGTGCGCTGTGACCTTGAAAATAAACTAAATCTCCACCAAATTTATTATTTTTTGCTCTCCAGAAATGATTCATTCCAACATCATACAGAGTAGCAGCTGATGCGAATGTACCTATATGACCGCCTAATTCTGGAAATTTTTTGTTGGCTCTTACCACCATTGCAGCCGCATTCCATCTAATCAAAGATCTAATTCTTCTCTCAATATTTTGATCTCCATTTGATTTTACTTCTGCTTCNGGAGGAATGGTGTTTATGTAAGGTGTGTT
>JGI24540J26637_10000229_pt1 | contig 22724 bp, 26 predicted proteins | sample NorSeaMetagenome_FD_26637 | JGI IMG/M metagenome (IMG submission 26637)
AAATTTATACATTAATAATTTGAGATTAACTTGATTAATCATTTCTCTTGTTTTTGCTCCATTACTCCACATCATTCTATCCATAAAAGTAACTTCTTTCCAAAATTCCTCATTTTCTGAATCAGATAATTCTCTTCCCATCATATCTAATGTAACATGAGTAATTTCTTTATTACCATTTTCACTAGATGATAAAACTCGATTCAATTCCCACCACTTTCTAGATCCATTTAAAATACGTTTNTTATGCCATTTCTTATAAAAATCCATTTCATATTGTTCGTAATTTTCATCAATTTGCTTAAATGCATTTAATGTTAGAATTGTTCCTATTTCAAGATCTCCGAAAAGCCAAGTTGTATTATCTAATCTTTCAAGTTGATAAAAATTTCTTGTTCCATAGGGACCATCTTCCCAAATTTTATCAAATTTTTTCTTTGATAATTTATTGTACACGCTTCTTCCTAATTTATAAAAATCAACTTCTTTACTCATTTGAACTGAATCCTTATAAAAATTCATAATTAAAAAATCAGGTTGATTATCAGCGTTCTCGTCGCCTTCTACAGGGATAACTTTCCAAATCATCCAACCTGTTTCTAAATCGTCGTTAATAGCTTGCTCATGAATTTTTGACCAAAATTTTTCTACATCAACATATGCATCATTTTGCCCATCATCTAATCTTACAGATGTGTATGTGATCATCTGTGAATACGTAATTACAGAAAATAAAAGTGTAATTAATAAATTAATTTTTTTCATAAAAATATTTTTAAAGTTTTGATTGTAACTTCAAATTTAACAAAAAAAATTAAACATACCTTTTAGTATGTTTATTCCTTGTCGCAAGACTCGTGAACGTCAGAAATTAATGGCTTAAGATGTATGTGTTCTTTAGGAATTAAAAAACTTGCTAAAAGCTCTAAAAACATAGCAATAAATGCAATTGTTGCTGTAATATATGCCTCTTCATACAANGCAGAAATAAATTCTAATAAATGAAATAAAGAATGTACTCTTAANCCAATTCTTACAATTTTAACAANCGTATTTTTCATTTATATAAAATTTGGTTCAAAACTACTTATAAAGTACAAANTGAAAAAATTAACACAAACAATTTTTTTATTTGCATCTTTCATACATTAACAAACGCTTTATTACAACTAATAAATTCAAAATTATAGATAGTTTATTTANAAAATATGAAATTTATCAATTAAAATGTTTGTAATTTTAAATACAAAATAAAATACATGTTTAGATCAATTTCAGTCTTAATTGCCTTAATCCCTATTCTGTGTTGGGCTCAGTTAGATCCGTCAAAAAAATATAGTGTAAATACAATAGCNTTCTATAATGTTGAAAATCTGTTTGACACATTAGACGACCCCAAAACTTTTGATGATGACAGAACGCCTAATGGAAGGGACAAATGGACAGAAGATATTTATCTTAAAAAGTCAAAAAATATAGCAAGAGTAATATCAGAAATTGGAAAAGATATAGTAGGTACTTCTCCTTCAATAATTGGTCTTTGTGAAGTTGAAAACAAAAAGGTGCTAATAGATTTAATTAATAACAAAGAATTAAAAAATCAAGGTTATGGTATTGTTCATTTTGATTCCCCTGATGAAAGAGGAGTTGACGTAGGTTTACTTTTTAATACGAATAGATTCACGCCTATTTTCACAAAAGCATACTCGCTTTACTTAAAAAGAGAGAATGGAGAAACTGATTTTACAAGAGATCATCTGTTAGTTTCTGGATATTTAGACAAAGAATTGATTCATTTTATTGTTAACCATTGGCCTTCAAGATCTGGAGGCAGAATGAGAAGTGAAAAGGGAAGAATTCTAGCTAGTCAATTGAACAAAAAAATAATAGATTCTATTTTAGCTACAGATTCAAAAGCTAAAATTATAAATATGGGTGACTTTAATGATAACCCAACAGACAAGAGTATCAAGCCTATTTTAAAAACTGTTGCAAACAAATCAAAAATCAATAGTAATGAGCTTTTTAATCCAACCGAAAAATTATATAAAAAAGGGTTTGGAAGTTATAACTACAGAGGAAAATGGGACATGTTAGATCAATTTATGATTTCCAGTGAACTTTTAAAAAATTCAGGACATTTTTTTTTAAAGGCAGGAGTTTTTAACAAAAAATATCTAATAAATCAAGACGGTAAATATGAGGGATATCCTTTTAAAAGTTTTGCAGGAGGAAAATTTTTAGATGGGTTTAGCGATCATTTTCCAATATATATGCTTTTAGCAAAAGAACTATAAAATGGATAATTCAATACAGATTTTTATTACGGGTGGAACTTTTGATAAGAGTTATAATTATAAAGATGGTGAACTATATTTTGAAAAAACACACCTACCTGAAATGTTGAAAAGAAGTAGATGTAGATTGAATGTTGATTTTGAAACATTAATGATGATTGACAGTTTGGAAATGAATCAATCTCATACTGAAAAAATAATTTCAAAATGTAAAACTTCACATTCAAAGAAAATTATAATAACTCACGGAACAGATCGAATTGTTCAGACTGCAAAAGAACTTGAAAAAGCAAATCTTGATGAAAAAACTATAATTCTTACGGGTGCAATGATTCCATATGCATTTGGAAGCTCTTCAGATGGTTTTTTTAATTTAGGTTGTGCGCTGTCATTCGTTCAATCACTTTCTAGTGGGGTATATATAACTATGCAAGGGCAATATTTTTTTCCAAATAATGTTAAAAAAAATAAAGAAAAAGGTGTTTTCGAAAAAATTAATTAATCTTTTTTATCAGAAAGATTATATTTTTTATTAAGCTCAAACACTTTGTCTGCTGAAAAAGATTTTTTATTAATTAACTCAAGTTGGTGATCTAGAAGTTCTACTTTTTTGTCAATTTTATTTTTAATCCCATTAAATAAATCACATACTTCAGAGTTCAAATCTTTAATTTCAATTAAATCAATAACATTATTCATCTCTTTCAACACTGCTTTCATTTGATTTGGCAACCAACTTATAATTGGAGTTCCACCAGTTGCTTTTGCATACTTAGTATTAGCCATAATATACTTTTGTACAAACTGCCAATGTCCATTTCTAAAATGATATATTTCTTCCAAAACGCCTAGTAGATAACATAAGCCTTCATAATTATTTTGTTTTGATAAGATTTGTGAAATTCCTTCTTCGCTTAATTCATTAACGGTATCCTCTAAATCCTTAAAAAACTTCTGAATACATTTGGGTCTGTAACTTCTAAGATCAATCAAGTATTTTGTCAATTCATTTTTAGGATAATGTTTTATAACACCACTAAAAATATCTTCCATTGGAATTATGTCATCTTGAGCTCCTGTTTGGCCCCTAAACTGTTTAGGTTCGTCCCAAACACCTTCGTATAATACTCCGTCCCCAAACAACTCTTCATTTCCTTTTATACCCATAATAAATACTCGAAAATCATTATAGTGATTCCATCTTGATGCTTTCCACATTTCTCTTCTTCTACTATTCATTAATTTCATTGTTTGGTAATTTTCCTTTAGAAATTTAACAGAATTAGTTGAATTTTTATCTTTTAAAGCATGTAAAACATTAATCACTGATCCTACTAAACTTGGGGAATGTTGATTAATATCGACGTGTAACATTATAAAACCTACTTCATCAGGCTGACCAGAAAAACGAACACACATATCTAAATTTGACCATTTATGGTCTCCTGATTTATCGATTTTTTTATAATTCCCAAGAGAATACGCATAATGATAATCAAGCCATGGATAAACATCAAGTTTGTTTGATACTTCGACAAAAGGTTGAGCGATTTGAATCGGAAGAATATTTTGAGCTTTACCATAATCTCCAGTTTTCCTGTAATGTTGAAATGAAGGCTCTAAAGTATATGCTGAAGCTAAAAAACAGTATCCTCTATATAAAGCTTGAATCAACATAATGTCTGTTTCGTCAGAAACTTGTTCAAAATAATTTGGTAAAGATTTAACTGCACTATGAATGGCTCCAGGTTGATCTAAATAGCCTGATTCATTATTAATTTTAACTGGCATTTTATCTAGAATATCTTGAAGAATAGAATAAGACTTAGGAAGTTTTTCTAAAGGAATACTTTTAGGTAAAAATCCGTTATCTTTTCCCACATTAAAAAATCCATCAGAATATTCTTTTTTTATAAAAGCCATAATTTTTTTTTTAAATATAGTAATTCTTGTTATGTATGTAATTGATTTACTAACTTTAAGAGACAACACTTAATTTAAATAAAATGAGAAAATTAAATAAAGATGACTTAACTAAATTAGGCCATAAAATCAATCAACTAAAAAAAAGAATATTAAGAACTAAGGTTAGTGGGAAATTAGAAAAAGTGGAGTTTAGAAAAATGAGAATTAATAAAATAAAAAAACAGATTCAAGAAATTGTTTCAAAAAAGAAAAAGAAATGAAAAAAATATATTTAGTACTATGCGGACTAGGAATTGTTCTCCCCTATTATCATTTAATTAATTTTTTACAGAATAATCAATGGTCTATGGACGGGTTTTGGAATGATATTTTTTTTGGTCCTCATTCAGTATCCATGATAACAATGGATCTAACTGTAGCGGCATCCACTTTTCTAATTTTTTTAATTTATCAATCCAAAAGAAAAAAAATTAAAATCATAAAATATGTGATTTGTCTTTTTTTAGTTGGATTTTCTTTGGCTTTTCCGTTATACCTATACGATACTCACGATAAATAATGGATTTTACAAATGCATTTAATCATTTAAAAAATGATAAAATAATGTCTTTTCTGATTGACAAATTCAAAAATGACATAACACTTAAGGATAGATATGAATCTGATTTTTCTAAAGCTATTGCATTACTAATTATCGAACAGCAAGTAAGTTTTAAAGCTGCTATTACAATTAAAAAAAGGTTTGTCGAGCTTATAAGTGACAAGACTCCTCTTCAAATTGTTGAAATTGACAATGACGTAATGCAATCTATTGGAATATCATACAGGAAAGTAGACTATATCAAAAACACCTATTTATTTTTTTTAAACAATAAAACTGATTTTCAAAAAATAAATAAAAATGAAGTAATAAAAGAACTTACTAAAATAAAAGGAGTTGGAAAGTGGACATCAGAAATGTTTTTAATATTTATTCTTTTTAAAAAAAACATATTTTCTAAAGGTGATTTAGCGCTAATTAATAGCATAAAGGTTAATTATAGTATTAGCCAACTTTCAGATCAAAAATTAGATAGTCTTATAAAAAAATGGAGCCCTTATAATACAATTGCCTCACTTTTACTTTGGAAATCGATTGAAGAAAAAGTTTTTTATAAGAAAATGAGCGATAAATAGCTAAAAAGACCTAAAAATGATCAAAAATGACCTAAATATGATCAAAATTGCTCAAAATTTGAGTTTTTTAAAATCTTAAAAAAAATCAAAAATTATTAAAATTATTTTTTTATAAAAAAAGGCCTAAAATCATCAAAAATTAAACAAAAACTGTCAAAAAATGAAGAAAATCATCAAAAAATCATTAAAAATGAGTTTTTTAAAAAATTAAGTTAAGGCAGCTTATGACCTAAATAGGTTTCTAACATTCTAAACCAATCTATTTCGCTTAAATCAATACTTAAAGAATTTTGTGCAGCATTAATTCTCTCAGTTTTTACCGTTCCAATTACAGGATGAATTATTGATGGATGTTTTAATATCCATGACAATAACAATTGATCTTTTGAAGCATTGTATCTCTTTGTAAGCTCATCTAATAAAAAATGAATTCTTTTATTATTCTCATTTTCGTCTTTAAATATCGTTCCCAACGGACTCCAACTCATAGGAGTTACATTATTAATCAGCATGTAATCTAAGGATGAATCAAAAAGAGGTTTATTATGAGATAAAGAAAACTGTATTTGATTGGCACTAACTTTAGAATTAGTNGAAATTAAATCAGTTTGATAATTTGTAAAATTGGAAAGGCCAAATGATTTTATTTTTCCTTGTGATATTAAAATATCCACAGCTTTAGAAATTTCATCAGGATGCATAAGTGGACTTGGTCTATGCAACAAAAATATATCTAAATANTCTGCCTTTAAATCCTTGATAGATTTTTCAGCNCTAAATATTATATAGTCTGAGTCATATTGATAATGTTTGACTTTATTTGATCGGGTTTCGCCAACGTATTGAATTCCGCATTTTGATATCAACTGCAATTCCTCTCTTTTAATACTTGAGTTTTTAAAAGCTTCACCAAACTCCTTTTCAGTTGTGTAATCACCATATATGTCAGCATGATCAAAAGAAGTTATTCCAATTTCTATATTGAAATGAATTAACTTTTCCATTTCATTAGTAGAAAGCGAACTTCCCCATTTACCCCAATTCATACAACCCTGTATTATTCTAGAAAAATTAGATTTCATTTGAACTTATTTTTTATTAAAATACTAATTAAAACTGACTTACATTTGTGAAAATTTAAAAAAATTGATTGCTAATTATACTAAAGAATTCCGTTACAATTTAAAGTTNTCCTTTCCTGTAATGCTCGGAATGTTGGGACATACATTTGTTGCGTTTGCTGATAATGTTATGGTTGGTCAACTAGGTACAGCAGAACTTGCTGCTGTTTCACTTGGTAATAGTTTTGTTTTTATAGCAATGTCTTTAGGAATAGGGTTTTCAACCGCTATTACTCCTCTAGTAGCTGAAGCCGATGCCTCAAACAATATTTCAGATGGTAAAAACGCCTTCAAACATGGTTTGATTCTTTGTACTATTTTAAGTGTTTTACTTTTTTTGTTAATTCTCTTGCTCAAGCCTGTAATGTATTACATGGATCAACCTAAAGAGGTCGTGGAGTTAGCTATTCCTTACTTAAACCTTGTCGCTCTTTCATTAATTCCTTTAATTGTGTTTCAGGCTGAAACAATTTTCCGATGGGCTTTCAAGTACAAAATATCCAATGTACGCTACAATTTTAGCTAATGTGATAAATATTATTTTAAATTATTTACTAATTTTTGGAACATTTGGATTCCCTAAATTAGGAATAACTGGAGCAGCCGTAGGAACTCTTTTTTCAAGAATTATTATGGTTTACTTTTTGTGGATGATATTTAAAAATAAAGAAAAGTTCAAACCTTATATAACTGGTTTTAATTTCAAAAAAATTGAAAGAAAAATAACTAATAAACTTTTTAATTTAGGATTTCCATCTGCGCTTCAGATGTTTTTTGAAGTAGGTATTTTTACTGCTGCTATATGGATTAGTGGAGTTTTAGGCAAAAACCCACAAGCAGCAAATCAAATAGCTTTAAATCTCTCCAGTATGACCTTTATGGTAGGGATTGGATTATCGGTTGCTGCTATGGTTCGAGTTGGAAATCAAAAAGGACTTTCAGATTTTGTATCGTTAAGAAGAATTGCTTATTCAATTTTATTTTTAACCTTTTTAATTGAAATTGTATTTGCATCGTTCTTTTTAATATTTAGGGACTGGCTACCAACCTTGTATTTGAATGATAATGAGTTACTGAACTTAAGCGATAATTCTGAAGTTATTCTAATAGCTTCCAAATTACTGCTAGTAGCTGCATTTTTTCAAATTTTTGATGGATTACAAGTAGTTATTCTGGGGGCTTTGAGAGGCTTACAAGATGTTAAAATTCCTGCGTTAATTACGTTTATTTCATATTGGATTATTGGTTTTCCAATTTCATATTATTTAGGACTTTACACTTCTTTTGAGAGTACAGGAATTTGGATTGGTTTATTTGTAGGATTATTTTCAGCATCCATTTTACTTTATTTAAGATTTAACTACTTGACAAAAAAATTAATTATTAATAATAACTAAATCCAAACGTTATTTTTAGCTGTTAAATTATTTGAATCTATGTCGCCAGTATTAATGACTCCTTTTGGTTCGATTAACATTATCTGAGATTCTTTGTAAGACATAGGTTTATGTTCAACACCAGCGGGGACTACAAAAATTTCTCCCTCTTTTACCTTAACAATACCGTCTCTAAATTCAATTTCAATTTCTCCTTTAATAACAATAAAAGTTTCATCAGTTTCTTTATGACTATGCCAAATAAATTCACCTTCTATTTTTGCAATTTTAAGCTCATAATCATTCATTGTTGCTATTACTTTAGGCTGCCATTGTTCACTGAATAATTCAAACTTATTATTAATATTGGTTGGGTAATAATTCATAATTAATGATTTTAAAAAAAATTCTTTTTAAAGTTAAAATTATAAAATCAAAAACATTTTTTAAATTTGAAAAAAATATAAACTATGAGAGGTCAAATGTCTTACAGGTCTGGAAATCCTTCTTTAAATTCTCGAACATTTCAAAATCTAGAAAGACCCTCTGGTGGTCATTTACTTCGTGATGATGTAATGACTATTCAAGGTACTGTAGACAAAACTGGTATCTCTTTGGCGTTATTAATATTTGCAGGATATTTTGCATACGTTCCTGATGGGTTTATGTTCATGATAATCGGAGGATTAGGAGGTTTCATTGTCGCTATAATAACAATATTTAAAAAAACTTGGGCTCCAATTACAGTTCCTTTATATGCAGTACTTGAAGGACTTTTACTAGGCTCAATTTCTTATATGTACGGTCAAATGTATGAGGGAATTGTTCTAAATGCAATAATTTTGACAGTATCTATATTGGTCTCACTTTTACTAGTTTACAAATCAGGCTATATTAAGGTGACAGAAAATTTCAAACTTGGAGTTGCTGCTGCAACCGGTGGAATAGCTTTAGTTTATTTGTTTAGTATTTTTGGAAGTTTTTTTGGAATTAATATTTCATTTTTAGATCCTAATAATGGGTCTTTAATGAGCATAGGAGCGAGTTTGTTTATAGTAATAATTGCATCTCTTAACCTTGTGATGGATTTTGATTTTATTGAAGAAGGTGCAAAAAAAGGAGCTCCAAAATACATGGAATGGTTCGGAGCATTTGGCCTTTTAGTTACCCTTGTGTGGCTTTATCTTGAAATATTAAGATTACTTTCTAAGTTAAATTCCAGAAAATAATTTTTATAGCATATCTAAGTTCATTACTTTAGTCCATGCTGACACAAAATCATTTACAAATTTCTCTTTATTATCATCTTGCGCGTAAACCTCAGAATAAGAACGAAGTATTGAATTAGATCCAAAGATAAGATCAACAGCAGAAGCTGTCCATTTTACTTTACCTGAACTTCTATCAATAATCTCGTATTTATTATTCCCTACAACACTCCATTTATTATTCATGTCCATTAAATTGACAAAAAAATCATTTGACAACACTCCTAGTTGATTAGTCAAAACACCATCAGAACTGCCACCATAATTAGTGTCTAAAACACGCATTCCACCAACAAGAACAGTCATTTCAGGTGCAGTTAAACCTAATAATTGAGTTTTATCCAACATCATTTCCTCTGCATTATTTGAATATTTTGAATCAATCCAATTTCTATAACCATCAGCTAAGGGCTCTAGATTACTGAAAGAATTTTCATCTGTCATTTCTTGAGTTGCATCACCTCTTCCAGATTTAAATGGCACATCTATATTATATCCTGCAGCTTTTGCAGCTTCTTCAACTGCAGAGTTCCCTGCTAACACAATAGTATCTGCTAAACTAATTCCATATTCAGATGCAATTGGCTCTAAAACAGACAAAGTTTTAGACAAACGTGAAGGCTCATTACCTTCCCAATTATTTTGTGGTGATAGACTAATTCTTGCTCCATTTGCTCCTCCTCTTAAATCTGAACCTCTAAAAGTCCTNGCACTATCCCAAGCCACTGTAATTCGGTCAGAAATTGAAAGACCTGATTCAGAAATTTTAGTTTTTACATCCTCNATATTATAATCTGTTTTTCCAGTAGGAATTGGATCTTGCCATATTAATTCTTCAGAAGGAAAATTTGGTCCAATATATCTGCTTTTAGAGCCCATATCTCTATGAGTAAGTTTAAACCAAGCTCTTGCAAATGTATCCGAAAAATACGCTTGATCATCTTTAAATTTTAAAGAAATTTCTCTATAAATAGGATCTTCTTTCATTGCCATNTCAGCNTCGGTCATAATTGGATTTTGTCTGACTTCAGGGTTGTTTGCATCAATAGGTTTTTTATTTTCATCAATACTAATAGGTTCCCATTGCCATGCACCAGCAGGGCTTTTCTTTAATTCCCACTCGTGATTGAAAAGCATATCGAAATAACCGTTATCCCATTTTGTTGGGTTAGTTGTCCACGCACCTTCTAATCCGCTAGTTACTGTGTCGATTCCATTTCCGTTTCCTTTAGGGTTAATCCACCCAAAACCTTGACTTTCAATATTAGCTCCNTCTGGCTCAGGTCCCAAAACGCTATCATCTCCATTTCCATGAGCCTTACCAACAGTGTGACCACCAGCTGTAAGCGCTACGGTTTCTTCATCATTCATAGCCATTCTTGCAAAAGTTTCTCTNACATGTTGAGCAGTTTTTAATGGATCTGGTTTCCCGTTAACACCCTGAGGATTAACATAAATTAAGCCCATATGAGTAGCTCCTAATGGTTGTTCCAGTGTAGAAGCATCATCAAGATCGGAATAACGTTCTTCACTTGGTGCTAAAAATTCGTTTTCAGAACCCCAATAAATATCTTTTTCTGGATGCCATATATCCGCTCTCCCATAAGAAAATCCAAATGTTTTAAGCCCCATGCTTTCATAAGCTATATTTCCAGCAAGAATAAATAAATCAGCCCAACTGATATTATTTCCATATTTTTTTTTGATAGGCCACAAAAGTCTTCTAGCCTTATCTAAATTACCATTATCAGGCCATGAGTTTAAAGGAGCAAACCTTAAATTACCAGTTCCTGCACCACCTCTACCATCACCAGTTCTATACGTTCCAGCTGCATGCCATGCCATTCTAATCATTAAGCCACCATAGTGTCCCCAATCTGCAGGCCACCAGTCTTGAGGCTCAGTCATTAAATCATGCATGTCCTTTTCAATAGCTTTAAAATCTAATTCTTTGACAGACTCTTTATAACTAAAATCGTTTCCGTAAGGATTTGTTTTTAAATCATGTTGATGTAAAATGTCTAGATTGAGTGATTTTGGCCACCATTTTGTAACTGAATTTTCTTGCGTAGTAGTTGCCCCGTGCATAAATGGACATTTTCCTGAGCTATTTGAATTGTTTTGCATGTTTTTTGTAATAATTGGATTGTAACAAATTTAGATTAGGAAAATATACAATCCAAGAAAAAATTNACAATTATTTTAAAAAATTAATGGAAACAAAATATTCAGAAATTATAAATAAGATTGAACTNATTAATCCATTAGATTATTCAAAAAACAGAAACTTCATTGACGGTTCAGTTACTAAATTATCNCCATACATTTCAAGAGGATTGATTTCAACAAAATATATTTTTGAAAAAATTCTTGAAAGAAATATTCCATTTTGGAAAGTAGAAAAATTTGTACAAGAATTATGTTGGAGAGATTATTGGCAATTGATTTGGAAACAAAAAAGTAATCTAATTGATGCTGATTTGAAAAGAATGCAAGATGATGTAAGCAATCATTCACTATCAAAAACTCTTATTGATGGCAATTGTGGNATTAAAGCTATTGATAATAGTATAAAAGAACTTTACGATACTGGCTATATGCACAATCATAATAGAATGTATTTAGCATCAATAGCTTGCAATGTTGCCAAAAGTCATTGGCTAAATCCAGCAAGATGGATGTACTATAACTTATTAGATGGTGACTGGGGAAGCAATGCTTTAAGTTGGCAATGGGTTTGTGGAAGTAATAGCAATAAAAAATATTATGCTAATCAAGAAAACATTAATAAATATTGTTATACCAATCAAAAAAACACCTTTTTAGATATAGATTACTCTGAGTTTGAATCACTACAAATTCCAAAANATCTAAATGAAACAATTGATTTAAAATTATCAACTAAACTCCCAAAAAAGAAAAGTTTACAAATTGACAAAAATCTACCAACTTTAATTTACAATTATTATAATCTAGACCCTAACTGGAGGCAAGAAAAAAATTATAATAGAGTTTTGCTTTTAGAGCCAAAGACTTTTGAAAACTACCCTGTTTCCAAAAAGTGTATTGACTTTGCAATTGAGTTGTCTAAAAATATTAATGGTATTCAAATTTATGTTGGCTCATTTTTTGATTTAGTTTATGAGTATGATATTAAAAATACTTTTTATAAAGAACACCCTCTTAATAATTACGAAGGAACAGAAGATTCTAGAGACTGGATGTTTGAAAGTANAGAAAGTGTGAAATCATTTTTTAGTTATTGGAAAAAATGTAAAAAAGAATTAAAAATTAAAAACATTATAAAATGAAAAAATTAATATTACTATTATCATTAATTATTGTTTCATGTAGTTCTAGTGANGAATATGAAAATGCTGAAAGCCCTGTATTTGAATATATCACCTANATGACTTTAACCAACGAAAATACAGGAGGAGGGTCTCAAAAAGCATATTTAAGCTCNGGAGTTACAGAAGAACAGGCCTTGTTTTGTTACTGTAANGCTCTATGTTCTCGTGAAATAATATCTGTATATGAAATACAGCGTAACGCAGGGACTAACGAACTTAGATACAAAATAAATCCATCTGATAATTTCACGACCATTTCATACAAAGACTGGTGCACAAAGTTTAATTAATTATATTAAGAGTTAGAATGCCAAGACCTAGACAAAAAGAATACACTTCGTTTTTCAGCAATTATATTAATCTAACTAAAGGAAAGGATTATAAAGAGTTAGTTAAAAATCATGATAAAATTATTTGTGATTTTTGGGCTAAAATTCCAAGTGAAAAATGGGGATTTTCTTACATGGATGGAAAGTGGACAATTAAACAATTATTTCAGCACGTAATTGATACTGAAAGAATTCTTGCTTTTAGAGCTTTATCAATTGCAAGAAAAGAATTAAATCCGTTAAGTAGTTTCGATGAAAACGAATATGCTGAAAATGGTAATGCAATCAATAGAGATCCTAAATCTATGATTCAAGAATATATTTACTTGAGAAAATCTACAAACTATTTATACAGTTCATTTAACAACTGCGAAAATAAATTGATCGGAAAAGTTGTAGATAAAAAAATTTCTGTGAATGCACTAGGGTTTATAATTATTGGCCATTCCCTTCACCATATAAATATCTGTAAAAAGTATTACGGTTTATAATCATTTAACTAATAAAAGAAAGAATTAGTAATACTGAAAAAAGCCAAATTAATATTAATTGAAAACTGATTTCAATTTGCCTCTTAAATATTTTAACTAATAAATAAATTGAAATTCCTAGTTGACCTAAAATACTAGGCAATAAAACCAACTCTTTAATAACGCCAACTATTGTATAATCTAACTTGAAGTAAAAGGTGGAATAAAATAGAGATATAATTAGAATCAGTAAGTAATTTATGTTTTTTAGTTCCTTGAAATTCATGAATTATAATAAATTACAAATATGATTAAATAGATTAATAAGTAAATTCTATAGTAATTTCTTGTTTTAATATAATCAGAGTTTTCAGGAAACATATTTGAAAAAAGAGCAATTATTTCTTTAATAAACAATGGTTTTATATTAATAGTCCAATGATTTGTTTGATATACTATTTTTCTAAATCTGCTTCTAATGAAGCTACTTGGAATCCCCCAAATAAATAATACGATTAATAAAATTGTCTTACTGGTCATTAAAATAGTTTTGGAAAAAACATATTAGTATTCTCTTTATATTTTTTATAATCTGGTCTTTTAATTAATGTGTAATACTCAGATGGAATCGCTCCGGTTAAAAAAACTAATGTTTGGTACATTAAAAAAGAAATATAAAGTAGAGAAATCAAAAGTCCAATAAAAATAAAGGTTTCATCTAAGTAAAAAATTAATGAAGAAAAACTGGCGAAAATTAGAGAGTTCCAAATCATCCATTCTGAAAAATAATTTGGATGTCTTGTATATTTCCATAATCCTACATTACAAACTTGATTTTTCAATTTATTCTTTTTTGCATTAATTAAAAAAGCTTGCTTTTGCAAATCAGCCACATGCTCCATTAAAAAAAATGCTATCCATAAAACGAACCCAATAATTTCAAAAATCGAAAAATGTTCATTAGAATTATTTGAAATCATAATAGCTGGTATAACAAGAAAAGTTATGTTGGCAAAACATTGTAAAAGAATCTCGTATTGAATAGAGAAACTGTTGTTAGTAAAACCTTTTTTATTCCATCTTATTCTTTGAAATTGATATCTAGGTAATTCCTTGTCTAAATATCCCTTTTTTAACAGTACTAATGCTCCCAACCCCATTCTAAGTCCTGCAATAATATATAGCGATGAAATAATAATTTTTCTAGGCAAGTATCCTTCTCCAAAAAATATTACAATTATTCCGATTGATATCAATCCAAAAGGCCATGCTATATCCACATATGACATTCTTTTGGTAAGATAAGCAGGGATACAAGCAACAAATAAAAAAATTAAAAGTTGGGCAATAAGATTTACAGCCAAGAAGTCTTGAAATTTTTCAATTTGAAAAAAAATAACAAAAACTATAACAAATAAAACAATTGGAATAAATCTAGATTTGAACTTAGTATAGTTTTTAGACATAATTCTAATTGTTTTTAAATTCATGTTTTACCCAGTCAACCTCCATAATCCATTCACCTTTCATAGGAGAATCAGTTATTTTAGCAAAGTTTAAAATTGCAAACATAGCTTCTGGATATTTATCTCCTTCGCCAATATTCCTATACACTTCTTTGCCATCAAGTCTGTATACTAAATCACTATTTTCCCATTCAACTGAATAGTCATGAAAATCACTCAAAGTTGTTGTTACGCCTGATCGCAAACTCCACCAATCCCCTTTATCACAATCTCCCAAATTTTTAATTGCACCAGTTGTGTAATGATCTTTTTCATAATCTCCATGATGCTCAAAGATATCTATCTCACCAGAACCTGTCATAGGCCAACATATATTCTCGTTTTCTTCTTGAACAGGCGCTTCATTATTTTGAGCCCCTAAAATCCACCAAGCAGGAAACATGCTAAGTTGGCTTTCTCCAACAATTCTCAATCTAGCGCTCCATTTTCCTTTAATAAATTCTTTTCTATTTTTAGAGGCTATTCTGCCTGCAACATATTCTGTATCGGGGTGCTGTTTACCAAACTTGTCTAAATTGTCACAAACAATCTTGTTTTCAATATTAATAACTTTAATTTTTAAAGTTCCGTTACTTACTTCTCTAGTATTGTATTTTCCATCTGGAACATAACATTGATTTTCATTATTAACCCAAATTCTCTGATCCTGCCAGTTTGATGCATCAAAAAATTCAAAATTATCTACGAAATCAACTTGCCAATTATTATTAGAAATATTATCTATTGAGCTTTTTGATCCAAAAACAATTAATACATATCCTCCAATAATCATTAAGCAGAATATTAAAATCTTTTTTTTCATTTTTATTATTTTACAAATTCATATTCAATTTCCTCCAACGATTTACCTTTTGTTTCAGGTAGTATTTTCAAGAATAACAACACCCCTAGAAGTGCTATTAAACCATATATTAAAAAGGTTAATGCACTGCCAAGATTTGACAATTCCCAAGGAAAAATTTGCTGTATAGTCCAACTAGAAAAAGAGTTTACAAAGCCTATAACTCCTATAGCTAATCCTCTAAACCTATTTGGAAATAATTCTGAAAGCATTACCCACATAATTGGACCTAGTGAAAATGCGAAACATGCAATAAAACCAAAAATGCCAAACAAAACCAAAGTTGAATTCATTTCTAAAGCAGACTCTAAAATTGAACCTTCATTTTTGGAATAAACTTGATTTCCAATAGCAGATTTAATATCATTTTTAAATTTTACATCGCTATTATATTCAACATCTTCAAATATTAAAAGTTTGCTAGAATCAATTTCTGTTAAATTAGTAATGCCTTCTTTGGTTAACTTGTATTTAGCTTGATTAAATCCATATGCACAAGTTAAAAGACTTATAGCAATTCCTGTCATTCCAATTAATAATAGCGGCCTTCTTCCCATTCTATCCACCAGGTAGATGGCTATTAATGTAAAAACAACTGTTGTAAAACTTAGTAAAACTCCAGATGAAAAAGCAGCATCTGTTCCAATTCCAGTCTGTTTAAAAATTGATGTTGCATAAAAGTATATTGCATTAATTCCTGTGACTTGTTGCAATACACCAAGTAATAATCCAACTCCCATTATATACCTAAGCGCTGGACTAAACAAATCACTAAATTTGGTTTTTACATTTGCATTAGATGATGATTCAATGTTTTTAACAATTGCTTTAATCTCAATCTCAGCGATTTCTGTGCCGTGAATACTAACTAACACCTCTTTTGCTAATTCTGGTTTATTATTATTAAACAGCCATCTTGGACTTATTGGAACAAAAAACATTAAAATAAAATAAATTATTGCTGGAATAAATTCTACACCAAGCATCCATCTCCAAACATTTTCATCATTAAAAAAATCAGTTGATGAGTTTATTTCGTTAAAATAATAGTTGCTTAAAAACGCAGCGAAAAATCCTAAAACAATATTAAGCTGCTGTATTGAAACAAGTTTTCCTCTATTCTCAGAGCTTGAAATTTCTGCAATATACGTTGGAGCCAAAATCAGGGCGGATCCAAAAGCAAGACCTCCGATCATTCTAGCAAGATATAGAGTTTCATAACTGTATGAATTAGCAGAAGCTATTGATGAAAAAGCATATAAAAATGCTACAAATATTAATATTTTTTTTCTTCCAATTCGATCGCTTAATTTTCCTGATATCAACATTGCGATCATCGCGGCAAAGGAAGGAGAGCTAACGACCCAACCTGTTTGAGTATCGTTTAAATTGAATTCTGGTCCTACATAAGACATTACACCTGAAATTATTCCAGCATCGAATCCAAATAAAAAACCTCCCAACGAAACTACAAAAGCTATAAATAACGATTTTTTTGTCATGACAAGTCTTTTTTGATATTTATCAAATCTAAGATAATTCAATCAAAAAAGAAATAAATTCAACTCTACAAAAACTTGTTATAATTTAAAAAAGCTTCAATGGAAAAAAACAAAAGATTAATTAAAATAAAAGAGTTAATTTTAAATAATTAATAGTCAAATAGTTATGAATATCCAAAAAAAAATAGAAGATTTATTTTCAAAAATTTTTTCTGAAGAAGCGATTAAAAAATTTGAAAAGTACATTTTATACTTAGCTTCAATTGGGTTTGTAATTCACTTAATTATAATTCTATTAAATAATTACAACATTATTGAACTTTCTATTGTTGGCCCTGACTTATTTTCAAATCCAATTTCTGCTTTATATACTCCTTTCTCTTTTATTCTAGTTTATGAAGCTTTTTTGCTTATCTATTACATTCCAAGATCTTTCACAACTGCAGTTGGAAAGCAGTATCAAATAATGTCTTTGATTGTAATAAGAAAAATATTTAAAGACATCCCATTAGTTGATTTAAATGCAAACTGGATAGAAAACGCAAATAACCAACAGCTAATTTTTGATCTTGTTGGAGTTTTATTAATATTCTTTTTGATTTATTTATTTAAAGTAACTAAAGAAAGATTACCTGTAAAACCTGTTTCAGAAAAATTAGACAGATTTATTGCTTCAAAAAAATTAGTAAGTATAGTTCTTCTACCAATTCTATTTTCTATATGCATTATTAGCTTTGTAAATTGGTATAACGGTGTTTTTATAGAAGAATCTTTTGATGAAAATTTAAACAACCTTTTCTTTAACGAATTCTTTACAATATTAATTTTAGCAGATGTATTTATACTTTTACTTTCATTCCAATATACCGAAAGGTATAGTCAGCTAATTAGAAATACTGGGTTTATTATATCAACCATTTTACTTAGACTCTCATTTTCAGTTTCTGGATTAACAAGTATTCTTTTAATAATATCAGGAATTGTATTTGGTCTACTTATACTCTTAATTTACAACGCAATAGAAAAAGAAAAAAAACTTACTTGATTTAAGTATTAGTTTAATATATTTATTAAAACCCTAAACATTATTATATGAAAAATTACTATTACTATTACTATTAATCGCAATAACAACTGTTAGTTGTAACAACAAATCTGAACCAGCTAAAGTTGTTGAAGGTGCTGAAAGCACACAAGTACAAACTATGCTGTATCTGATCCGAACGATTTCGAGGAACTGAAAAAACTTGAAGGTAAATGGGCAGGAACTCTTGAAAGAACAGACGGAAGTTCCGATGAATTAACTTTAAACTATACTGTAACTTCAAATGGAAGTGCTTTAGTTGAAGAAAGTGACACTGGGGGAACTGAAATGCTATCCATATTTAATTTTCAAAACGATGAGTTATTATTAACTCATTATTGCGGGCTTCAAAATAAGCCTATTTCAAAATTAACTGGAAGCAATGATGGTGTTTTAAGTTTTATAACTGATTCTGAAATGAGTGGATTGGCTCTGGATAAAGACACTTATGTTACTTCTTGGGAAATTAGTTTAACGCCAGAAGACGAAGATAAAATTATGTATAAGTATACTGTAAGCGGACCTGATGGAGAAGTTTTTACAGCAACTTCTGCATTATCTAGAATTTAATTATTATTAGACTAATTAATAAAAACCCCTAATAACATAGGGGTTTTTATTTTTATTAATTAATGAAAAATTCCATAATAAACATGAAAATTGCCATTACTAAAATAAAGTAAGCAAACCCTTTTTTTAATTTGTTGCCATCAGTAAGTTTTCCAATATAAATTCCTAAAAACATTCCTGCGATTGTTAAACTTGTAAATGCAATTAAAAAATTCCAATCAATTGACATTATCAAAGCATCCGCTAAAAAAAATCCTAAAATTGATTTTAAAGCAATAATAATAAGTGAAGTTCCTATAGCCTTTTTTATTCCTAAATTGGTTAATACTACTAAAGCTGGTATTATAAGAAATCCTCCTCCTGCTCCAACTAAACCTGTTACTGCTCCTACTAAAAGACCTTCTATAAATATTAAAGGATAATTATACGATATATTACCTGAGCCTCCTTTTCCTTTGTTATTTCTAAGCATAGAAAATGCTGCAGCAACCATCAAGGCTATAAATACTCCAAACATCCCCATCCTTCTGGAAACAGAAAAATCACCAATATAAAAAAGAACATCAGGAAGTTCGGGAATTATAAAATGTCTAACTATCCAAACACCAATTAGTGCTGGAATACCAAAAACTATGGCGGTTCTCCAATCAACATTATTATTTCTATTTTGTTTTATTCCTCCAAATAAAGCTGCAAAACCAACAATAAACAGTGAATAAGCAGTAGCTACTTTTTCATCAAGTGAAAACAGATAGGCCAGAACAGGTACCGCTAAAATTGACCCACCGCCACCAAATAAACCTAAAGAGATTCCTATAAATAACGCCATTATGTAACCAAGTAATTCCATAACTCTGTTCTTTAGCTTTATTTAAGATAAAAGAAAAATTATCCTTTATTATAACAGACCTAGCTGAGATAAAAACGAATGATTATCGAAAAAATCTTGTTCTTGTAATATTTTTCCGTCTTTCATTTTTACAATTGTAGTTCCACTGATATCAACTTTATTACCAGTAGCAGGAATCCCAAACATTTCTCCATCATGAGTACCTTTAAAATTCCAGTGTTTTACTATGTTCTCTCCCTGTCCAAAAATATTTATAAAAGTAAATTCAGCATCAGAGAAACCTGTTAAATAGTTATTGTAATAGCCCTTAAATGCATCTATTCCAGTAACATTTCCTGTTGCAGTAACAACAGTTGCCTGCTCATCGAAACTATCAGTATTAATAAGATTAATATCTCTATCTAAAAACACCTGATTCCATACAGATTTGTACATTTTAATGTCTTTTTGAATTTGTGTATTTGCTGTTTCTAAAGTTTGACATTCCTCACTTGGTTGTTGAGCACAACTTACAATTATAAGAAAGTTAGCTAAAAATAATAATTTTTTCATTTGTATAAATTTTGGTTAATCAAACAAATATAAAATAATTGAATAAATTAAAAAGTAATCATCCAGCTATCATCATAATTGCCATTACAATCATAATCGCATTTTCAATAAAAGTAGCTTCTGTCATTGGCAACTTTAAAGCGGTTCCTAAACAAGCACATTGAATTGATTTTTTAGCTAGCAATGTTTTTGTAACCCCAATTGTGGTAACTACTAACACGATTAAAGTAATTATTAAAGCAACATTAATTTCATATCGAATTAAAAACATTAAGCCCAGAGTTGTTTCAATAAAAGGATAAATCCAACCATAGACAGAAATACGTTTTGCTAATGGATCATACATTTTAAAAGATTGGGCAAACCCGTTCAAGTCGAGCATTTTAAAAAAACTAAAAACAATAAAGAACAAACCCATAAAGTCAAGCATGAACTCATCCCATGACCAACTATTATAATGTAATAATATACTTGCTGTTGTTATATAGAGTATAATTAATAATAAAGGTTTAAGCTGATGGATTTTACTCTTTTCTTGATACTCTAAAGATGCTTTTGATTTAAAATTTTCTTTATGATCCTTAATTGAAATCGTGTATTTTGAATTCAATAACTTTTGAAAAGTTTTTAATTCTAAATATTTATTAGAATTAACAATTAATTCTTTTTTTTCAAAATCAACAATTACTTCTGTAACATGCTCATGGCTATTTATAGAATTTTCAACATTTGTCTTACAACTTAGACAGGTCATTCCAGAAACCAGAAATGTTTGATTCATTCTTTAAATATACATATTGATAACTTAAAAGAAAAAACCCCTTTTTAAGGGGGCTTTATTAGAATGTATGGTGTAGCGGCATTATTAAAAAACAGTAACTAGCACATAAATGAGTAATACGAGTATAATTGAAACCCAATACTTTTTTATAAATTTTTCCATGATTTGTAAGGTAGACTAATGCTGATAGACTAAACCATGTTTTATGATTTAATATAGATCATGAAAAAAATTGTGTAGTATTGTGAAAAATAGTTTTAAATCATTTCCTTTTTCTATTTTTAATTTTATCACCTCTTGTTTTAGGCTTACTATACTTTTTAGCAATCTTAAACTTATAAGATCCACCTAAATTATTTTTCTTATTTTTTTGTTTTTTTCTTGAATATGACCTTTTCTCCAATCCTTTTTGTTGTTTTTATCTTTTTCTTCTTTCATAAGTATTGAAGTAAACCTAACTAAACTTTTTTAATACTAAAGACTGTTAAGGTTAAAAAAAAAAGGGAAGATTTAACTTCCCTTTTTTATCAATTGCTCCCCCTCAAGGACTCGAACCTTGGACCCTCTGATTAACAGTCAGATGCTCTAACCAACTGAGCTAAGGAGGAGTTTGCGTTTAGCGAGGGCAAATATAATTTATATTTTAACGTAGTCAAATTAATTAATTCAAAAATTAATTAAATAAATATCTAACTACATCATTTCCATTAGCAAATAAAACTAATCCAATTAATAAAAAGAATCCTGTAATCTGAGCATACTCCATAAACTTATCATTTGGCTTAGAGCCTGTAGCCACTTCATAAAGTAAGAACATAACATGTCCTCCGTCAAGAGCGGGAATTGGTAAAGCGTTCATAAAAGCAAGAATAATAGAAAGAAGTGCGGTAGTTTCCCAAAAATCTTTCCAATTCCACTCAGCTGGAAATAAATTCCCAATAGCTGCAAACCCTCCAAGTTGAGAAGCCCCTTTTTTAGTAAAAATATGTTTAAATTGACCTACATAATCTAAAAGTTCCCAATATGCTCTGTCAAATCCGTCATTTATACTTTCAATAAAAGAATATTCTAAGTTTGTTGGAGTTATTTGATTTACTGATTGCATAACAACTCCTATTTTTTTAGTATTCTCATTTAAAGGAACTGAATATGAAACAAGTTCACTTCCTCTTTTTATTTCAATATTTATATTTGGAGAACTATTTTCATTTGAAGCATCAGAAAAATCTTGCCATTTAGCAATATCTTTACCGTTAGCCTTAACAATCCTATCTCCTTTTAAAAGTCCAACGTTATAAGCTGAGGAGTTAGGAACAACAGAGTCTATAATAGTAGGAGTTCTTAGAGGAATAAATGATAAAATTGCACCATTTTGAAACATTAATTCATCTATATTTTCGGGTACAGAAATATTTTCTTTTTTCCCATTTAAATGCTCTACTCTAACTTCACTGACATCTCTTAAAAATAAATACTTGTTGATATCTAATACATTTTCTAAATCTTCTCCGTCAATCTTTAATATCTTGTCTCCATCCTCAAATCCGTAAGGTTTCATAAATTCCGAAACTTCAAATCCATTAGGCAAATTCTCATTTGTAAAAACTGTTTTTCCCCAAACAAATGCAACCATTGCGTAAATTGCAAATCCTAGAAAAATGTTTACTGCTATTCCACCAAGCATTATTATTAATCTTTGCCA